>ERZ1106941.8-NODE-8-length-266435-cov-14.282251_pt1 | contig 266435 bp, 239 predicted proteins | sample MGYA00403670_ERZ1106941 | MGnify/ENA primary metagenome ERZ1106941 (study PRJEB35170, sample SAMEA104062400) | human gut metagenome | biome: human gut; feature: human-associated habitat; material: faeces | place: Denmark | collected 2012-06-04 ...
GGAGCGGAGACCACTGGTAGTTTCAGTGCCCATACCGCTACGCACTCAACGAGCGGGAGCGCCCACGAGGCGCAAAGCCCTTCTCCTAGATTACGGAAACCAAAAAAAGTACCATCCCCCCTTGTGAACCCCCCTCTTTTATGCTACAATAAATATATCAATAAAAGGAGGGGAATCATGGAACAGTTTTTGACGGATGATGATCTCCTTGGACTGTTAGAGGAACTCGATCAGGAGGACGCTGAGATTGAAGAATTAGAATTTGAGATGGAGATGGAAGCCTCTAACCGCAGATACGAGGAGATTATTCAGAAACACCGTATGGTTTAAAGAAGCACTTTCGATTATGAGAGTGCTTCTTTTTCAGCACAGATCAATGGTGTATTCATAAAATTTCTAAGAGTTTGTTTTGGGGAAAGAAAAAAGGAGGTTTTTTTGATGATACGAGAGGCAAAGACTGAAAACGGATGGGTGCGCGGAATTGAAGCAGCGGATCCTAGAATTACTGTATTTAAGGGAATCCCATTTGCAGCACCACCAATTGGAGAAAATCGCTGGCGTGCACCGCAGCCGGCAGCTGACTGGGAGGGAGTCAGAGATGCATCTCGATTTGCACCGATTTCCATGCAGAGCATACCGGGACTTGGAACAGACGTGTATTGCAAAGAGTGGCATGTAGATCCGGAGATTCCTATGGACGAAGACTGTTTGTACCTGAATGTGTGGACAAGTGCAAAGACTGTAGATGAAAAACAGCCGGTTTTAGTATGGTATTTTGGCGGCGGGCTGCAGTGGGGTTATCCATCCGAAATGGAATTTGATGGAGAGCGGCTTGCTAAAAGAGGTGTCGTTGTTGTGACAGTAAATTACCGTATCAACTGTTTTGGATTTCTTGCTCATAAAGATTTGACCAAAGAGGCACCGGAAGCACCGACAAACTTTGGAAATCTTGACCAGCAGGCAGGGCTTCGCTGGGTTGTACGAAATATTGCGTCATTTGGCGGCGACCCGGAACAGATTACCATTGCCGGACAGTCGGCGGGGGCAGGGAGTGTACTGACTCAGATGACCTGTCCGGATAACTTTGGTTTGTTTCAGCGTGCAGTGATTATGAGCGGCATGATTCGAAGCCCATATGCTGAAGAGGGAATGGGAATTCCGCTATCGTTAGATGAGGCAGAGAAACTTGGTGAGAAATTTTTCGATTATCTTGGTGTGAAGACTCTGGCAGAGGCTAGGCAGCTGGATGCAAAATATATTCGTGATTGTTATGATAAATTTATGTATGAAAATGAAATTATGGTAACATCAAGGGATAATAATATTTGTATCGGCGATCCGATTCGTTTGTTTGCGCAAGGGAAATATGCTGGTGTGCCTGTTCTTGCCGGAAATACGGAAGATGAGTTTCCATTTGTGATTGATGCGCAGAATGAAGATGAACTTGAGAAGAAGGCAAGTGCTTGGTTTTGCAAAAAAGCGGAAGAGTTTCTTGCAATACCACAAGTGCATGAGCAAACGAAAGATGGTTATGCGCCCGTTAGCGGTATGGAACTTATGACAAAGGCCGCATTTCTTCTAAATGAAAAAAGTGTGAAGCCTGCAAACTGTTATTATTATCGTTTTGCGCCGGATATACCGGGAGAGGATCATCCGGGAACATTTCATTCCGTTGATTTGTGGTTTTTCTTTGAAACACTTGCCAAATGCTGGCGGCCATTTGTTGGCAGGCATTATGATTTAGCCAGACAAATGTGTAATTATTGGGCGAATTTTATCAAATACGGTGATCCAAATGGAACAGATGATGACGGAAAGGTTCTTCCAAAATGGAATCCGTATCAGGAAAATGACCGGGCAGAAATGGTATTTACTGCACAAGGTGCAAAATCCGGAAATGAAAAAAATTCAAAGCTGATGGAGTTCCTTCTTAGTGACAGAATAGAACGAATGAAATAAAAAAGGCTGTCTGCTCTGACGATTGTTATATCGCAGAACAGGCAGTCTTTTTTTGGCATAAGCCACTTGATAAAATTTGAGTTTGAGAAACCTGTTTGCTATTATCGATGTTCAATATGATAAGCCCATGCTGTGATTGGACCGATAACAGCAATGCAAATAATTGTTTTAATTGCAAATATCATGGTTACGTCCTCCTTTCCCGACTTCTATGAAATCAGAAAAGGACCTGACGGTAGGTTTCTCCGTTTTGATTATGTATGTATCGTATCAAAAAATTTCTTAGATGATGGTCTTTTCTCTGCCGCCTGAGTCTTTGCAGAAAAACGAACTGCCAAAGGGCGAAACAAAGACCTAAAACGGAAAACCAAAGTTCCGGAATCGGCAGCCGGAAAGGAATCCGGTTTGATACACGAATTCTGGAAAGAAAGGATAATGGTTGTCCCTCTTTGCCGGCAGAAAGAACCCATCCGGAAAATGGGATGGAATCATTTGTGCCAATCTGTGTCTGCACCGGCTGCAATGACTGGTCTAATTCGTGGCTGCATGAGAAAATATTTCTGTCAAAAAGTGCCTTTTGAGGCAGAAACGATAAAAAAATGGCAAGGCAAAGGCTAAGCCACAGAAAAGTGGCATGTTTATGTAGATATCTGCCTTTTATACCTTGCCTAAACATATCAAAATCCTCACTTATTTTTTAAACTTTTTCACGCCGGCATTTAATTAAACCAATCACTCCATCGACTGTAGGAAGGGCCTTCAACAAACGTAAATACTTCTGTTGGCATTACAGTATTGAAAAGTGCTGCGAATATGACAAACAAAATATATAATACAACATATGTGCCGCCGACAATCAGGAAAGCACGGTTTGCGTTCACTTCAAAATTCTTCTCTACGGCAAGGATGTTTAAGAAAGCAGCAATGATTTCACCGAGGAAGAAGAAAAACATACCAATCTGTATGCTTGCCATGCCAAGTAAAAGACCGATAAAAGTCAGTGGCAGGCATACGAAACAGCGAATGGATGCTGTTGCCAGTGCGGATTTAAAAGTAACGTTAGCTTTCACTGCTTTTCCGATACCAAGATACATTCCCATTGCTGCTGCGGAGAGAGCAATCGAGAAGAAGAAGGTAAAGAAAAAGGAAATCACAAGGCTTATTGCAGAATTATGTTTAAGTCCTACACCGTAGTTTGTCAAAGCAAATAATCCGCTGAAAAGTGCCTGTGCGGCAATTAAAATCAATGCAGCAAGCCAGCTCTCTTTTTTTGCAAGAGCAGAAGCGGCTTCTGCCGGATTTTTCCAAACAGTTTTCAACGCTGTAACCAAATTTTCAAAGCCCTGTTTAATTTCACGTGAACTCTGACTTGGTGCAGCCTGTACCGGTGCTGGTGTAGGAGCCGGAGCCGGTGTTGGTGCAGCCTGTGGCGGTGTTACCGGATTCGGAGCAACGGGCGTTGGTGTTGGAGCAGCAGGAGCCGGATTCGGCGCTGCCTGTGCAGTGCAGTTACAAACTTCGCCTTCCTGAAGCGGACGACCACATTGTGTACAAAAGTTTCCCATATAAATATTTCCTCCAATTTTTAATTGATTAGGTAGGTGAGACCTATAAAATAAATCTAATATCAATATATCATTGAACATCGGGAGTTTCAAGTTTTTTCTTTGAGCCAGCCGTTAATCTGCCTCTCTAAAACAGGGAAGGACGTTGGTCCGATATCCAATAGAAATGTGTGGAAGAGAAGCGGACTGTAATATTTTCCGGCTGCTTTTTGAAACGTGTCGCGAATCCGGCAGATTTCCAGGTAACCAATCGTGTAAGGCAGGTAACTGCCGGGTGAGTCAATAATCGTTTCATAAATGGCTCTGGCATTATCTGCTGTTACAATCCCATGATTCGCAAGAAAATCGGAAAGTTTTTTCTGACTCCAGTGTTTTGCGTGAATGCCAATGTCGCAGAGCGCATACAGGCAGTGGGTGGAAATGGCATTGTTCTGCAAAATATCGATTTCTTCTTTCGTGGCATCTAAAAATTGGTAAGAATAGATTTCTGCATAGGTGGCGTAGCCTTCTGTGTATGCCGGAAAATTAAGGACATAACGCAGGGGATGCTTATTTTTTTCGCGAAAATAACAGTTTTGAAATAAGTGCCCCGGATAGCCCTCGTGTGCTAAGGTAGCATGCAAATTCTGGTGGCGGTACTTTGCCGCATGATTGATGTAAATCACATTGGCGGCGGGCTCATCGATGGGCGGGGTGAGGTAAAAGGCGGGACTTAAAAAGTTTTCTAACGAGGAATCGACGGCGCGTATGTGACAGGTCTGTTTTTTCAGTGCAGGAAAATCCGTGCGGATATTTCTCTTTAAATGAGTAAGAATCGATTTTGGCTCTTCATATTTTGAAGTGTGCTTTTCGCAGGTCAAAAAGGACGAAGGTGACGTGGCGGCAAGGGTGGCAAGTTTTTGTTCGGATTCGCTTAGTTTTTTTGTCAGCAATTGAAATAAGGAATCCGGTGAAGATATTGTGCCGGTTTTTTCTTTTACCAGATATTCGTAATAAGCACGGCCGCCTGTGTATGCGGCGAGGGCACCATCGTTTGGAGCAAAGGGCAAGAGTTTACCCAATTCGGCAATTAGATTTTTATAGGCAGAAAGAAGCGAGTGTGAGAGAAGTTTCCTGTGCTTTTCTAACTGCTCACTTTTTTCAGAAGCGGAGAAAAAAGAAGCGGAATTTATGGATTTTTCAAAACTTTTCTCGATGGCGTCTGTCCCCGATGAATCGACAAATTCCTGACACTGTCTTATTGTGTGACGAATGGTTGTGGCGGATGGCAGTGTGCCCTTTTTTTGCTTGGCTTTTTCCAAAGCGGTTAAAGAGTTAAAGTAGGCAGGGATGGACTTTAGTAAAGAAAAATACTGGTCATAATCCTGTTTGTCTGTAAGAATAAATTCACAGAGAAGAACCGGAAGCTGTGCCTGAATCCCACTCGAAGGGTCGAACGAATACGAATGAGCAAGCATGCGGATGTCCTCCTGTGACAGCGTAAGCGAGGCATCAAGTGTATCATAGAGAAGTCTGTCTTCACGGGATAAATTATTTTTGGCAAAGTTATGGAGTCTTGCAAGTGTATTTTCCGTCGAAGTCTGCATCTGCTTCAAATCGTGAAGGGAAAACGAAGAAAACCCATCAGGCAAATCCGTAATTCCGTATTTTTTCGGGGACATCAGCGTGTAATTGAGTGTTAAGGAGTCACTTGCGGCATAGGAGCGAAATGTTTCCATGCAAAAGGTGTTAAAGTCAGCGTTTGCTTCCTGCCCGGTCTGACAGCCTGCAATGAAGAGGGAAAAAAGGAGAAAGAGCGCAAAAAATCTTTTTTTCATGAGGGCGCCTCCAAGACGTTTGTTCCCAGTGTATGAAAGCGGAAAAACATTTATGATATGGCATATTTTTCATTCTGATACATAAAATTTAAGGCAGACAAACGGAGACTGAGGAGGGGATATTTTTGGAAGACAGACGGGAATTAATTGAGAAAAAATACGGGTTTCAGGTGAAAAATCAATATCGGGCAAGGGGTGCCATCCTATTTGATACGAAAGACGGTCCTCTGCTGCTTCGTGAAAAAATGAAACTTACCGGACATTTTGAATGGGAAAATGAAGTGAAGGAGCATTTGCGTGAAAACGGTATGACACTTTTAGATTTTGCCGTGAAAAATGTGGATGGAGAGTATTTGACAGAAGCGGAAGATGGGTCAAAATATGTTTTGTACCGATGGTTTTTTGGAGAGGAATGTGACTGCAAAAATGTGACCACGATTCGCTTGATGGCAGAAAACTTAGGACAGCTCCACAGTAGTCTGCAAAACTTTTATGAGGAACCGGTTTTACTTCAGCAGCCACTTTTATCCCGGTATGATAAACATAACAGGGAAATGAAACATGTGTATGGGTATATGCGTGGAAAGAAGAAAAAAACGGAATTTGAGCGGTATGCCATGCAGTGCTTTCCAAATTTCTATGAGCGTGCCATGCAGGTACGCAGCCAGCTATCCGAAAATCTCTATTACAAGGAACACAGTGGGCAGACCAAAGACGTCTGCCACGGGGAGTATAATTACCATAATCTGCTTTTAACCAAAAGCGGGCTTGCCACAACAAATTTTGAGCATGCCGCACCGGGAATGCAGCTTCTTGACATGGCGTATTTTATGAGAAAAGTCATGGAAAAGAATAAGTGGCAGGTGGAAAAAGGAGTGGTTTTGTGGAATGGTTACTGCGAGGGGGCAGGATGCAGTAAAAAAGAACTGGAATTTCTCATCACCATTTTGTCATATCCAATTAAATACTGGAAGCTTCTCAATCAGTACATCAACAGTAAAAAGACGTGGATTTCCAACAAAAACATGGAAAAATTAAAGGCTGTTTGTGAGCAGGAAGAGAGCAAAGATAAGTTTTTGCAGCAAATGCGAACATTTACGTTAGGGACTAGTCAGAAAGCCTAAAATGTGATACAATATAATTCTTAGTATACGGAAGCATTTTGTCACGCAAAAAGAGTGTCAGGAGATAAAAAATGAAACAAGCGAAAATACAGATTTGTCTTTTTATTGTTTTGCTGGCTGGTCTGACCGGCTGCGGGTCAACTGCCAAAAAGGCGGAGGTGACGAACTCTCCGGAGCCGAGTGTCAGCTATGAGCAGGGGGCTGATTTTGTCGGCGCAGTTGGCGCTGTTGATGAAGAGCAGGGTACGATGGAATTTTATAATACAACATTCCAGACGATGGAGACGTATCCTTATACCGGTGGTACACAGATTTTGACAAAGAACAACAAACAAATGACGGCATCCGAAATTGAGCCGGGTGAAGTTTATGATGTGTATACAAGTGAAGATGGAAAAAAGGTTGAGAAGATGATACAGAACGCATCGGTTACCGAGCACGAGGGAGCTTCGCTCGAAATCAACCAGGACGAAAAACGGCTTACGGTGCGTGGTGTGAATTATGCCTATAACGATGACCTGCTTGTATTTTCAGATGGCAGACAGATTGACCCATTGGAGATTACGCCGGAGGATGAAGTGACTCTCCGCGGGATGAATGGACAAGCATTTTCTGTTGTTGTCACAAGGGGACACGGATATATCAAGCCGAATAATTTTAAGGATTTTACCGGCGGTACGGTTACGGTGCAGGGCGAGGCAATTCTCCCGGTCGCAAAGGATATGCTTTTGGTTGTGCCGGAGGGGCAGCAGCTTGTTACAATGAAAAATGGTGATTTGATGGCTGAAGTCACGGTAGAAGTAAAACGCGGACAGGTTACGAAAGTCGATATGGCGAAGTACCAGAATCAAGTGCCGGATACGGCGCGGGTTACATTTGATGTGAATCCACAGGGTGCAGAACTTTATGTAAACGGATCGCTCACCGACCCGTCAAAACCTGTTTCTTTAAAATATGGTAATCATTCCGTGAAAGTTTCACTCGAGGGCTACGAAGATTACAGCGGTATTATTACCGTGAAGGATGCGAGTCTGACCGTTCATATTAATTTGGCAGAAGAAAGTGCGGATGTCGAGACCGACAGTTCCGATTCTTCCAGTTCGGTTTCCGATGATTCGTCCTCCTCTTCGAGTGAGAGCAGTGTCACTTATGATAACGACCATAAGGTTACGGTAAGTGCGCCGGTTGGTGCCGCCGTTTATGTCAACGGAACTTATAAGGGAGAGGTGCCCTGCAGTTTTACGAAAGTGATTGGAAATGTAACACTTTCTCTTACAAAAGATGGTTATGAGACAAAAACCTATGCCGTTGAAATATCGGATGACAGCAAGGATATTTCCTGGAGTTTTCCGGATTTGACAAAAAATAGTTAAGTAAATTTCCCGAAAGGGTGAATATCACTTTTTAGAAAGTGAAATAAATTAAAAAAGCAGGCCACACATGGATGTGGCAGCAAGGAGGAAATTATGGACTACAAGAAAACATACGAAGCTTGGTTATCAAATCCATATTTTGATGCCGACACAAAGAAAGAGCTTGAGAGTATTGCCGGGGATGAAAATGAAATCAAAGAGCGTTTTTATGCGGACCTTGAGTTTGGTACAGCCGGTCTCCGTGGAATTATCGGGGCAGGAACAAACCGTATGAATGTTTATACGGTACGCAAAGCGACACAGGGACTTGCCAACTACATCATCAAACAGAACGGACAGAAAAAGGGCGTGGCAATTGCTTTTGATTCCCGCCGGATGTCACCGGAATTTGCAGATGAAGCGGCTTGTTGTTTGGCAGCAAATGGAATTAAAGCTTATGTTTTTGAATCACTTCGACCGACACCGGAATTGTCCTTTGCCGTTCGTGAGTTAGGATGTATTTCCGGTATTAACATTACTGCCAGCCATAACCCGCCGGAATACAACGGCTACAAAGTATACTGGGAAGACGGTGCACAGATTACACCGCCTCATGATACCGGAATTATGGATGAGGTGAAAGCGGTAACCGATTATGCGGCCGTTAAGACAATGGACAAAGAAGAGGCAAAGAAAGCCGGTTTGTATGAGAATATCGGAAAAGCTGTTGATGACCGCTATATGGAGGAACTTAAGAAAAATGTTCTTCATCCGGATTGCATTAAGAAAGCGTCAGCAGATTTGAAAATTGTTTATACACCACTTCACGGAACCGGAAATCTGCCGGTACGCCGTATTTTGAAAGAACTTGGTTTTAAAAATGTATTTGTTGTACCGGAGCAGGAACTGCCGGATGGTGAATTCCCTACCGTCAGCTATCCGAATCCGGAAGCACCGGAAGCATTCGAGCTTGCTCTTAAACTGGCAAAAGAAAAGGATGCCGATTTAGTTTTGGCAACGGATCCGGATGCAGACCGCCTTGGTGTTTATGTTAAAGATACCAAATCCGGTGAGTATATCTGCTTAACCGGAAATATGTCGGGAAGTTTTCTTGCCGATTATGAAATTGGACAGAAACTTGCACTCGAAGGAAAACTTCCGGAAGATGGCGAGTTGATTAAGACGGTTGTTACTTCAAACCTCGTAGATGCGATGGCAAAATATTATGGTATCAAAGTGACCGAGTGCCTGACCGGATTTAAGTGGATTGGAAGAGAGATTCTCCGCATGGAGACAACCGGAAAAGGCCACTATCTGTTCGGCTTTGAGGAAAGTTATGGCTGCTTGATTGGAACGCATGCAAGAGATAAGGATGCGATTGTGGCATCGATGGCGCTTTGCGAGGCGGCTGCTTATTATAAACTACGTGGCAAAACAATTTGGGATGCTATGTTAGATATGTATGAGAAATACGGCTACTACAAAGATAATGTAATTGCCATTACTCATAAAGGTATTGAGGGACTGCAGAAGATTCAGTCGATTATGGATAATCTCCGTAAAAATCCGCCGATGAAATTTGGTAATTACGATGTGACGGCAGTAAGAGATTATTTGAAAGATGAAATCGTAAATGTTAAGACCGGCGAGAAGAAACCAACCGGTATTCCAAAGTCCAACGTACTCTATTTTGAATTGACCGAGGATGCATGGCTTTGTGTTCGTCCATCCGGTACGGAGCCAAAGATTAAACTTTACTTTGGTGTTGTTGGTAAAGATTTGGCAGATGCCGATGAAAAATCAGAAAAACTGGCTGTAATTGTAAAGGACTTGCTGAATCAGTTAGGATAAAATAAATGCAGGGGGTGAACATGTGAGCAATCCATATTTGGAACAGTGGACGAGCAAAGAGATGCTGAAGGAATTGGAAGAGGGAATTTTGAATGCACCTCAGGATTTGCTTGGCTGCCACATTTTCAAAGAGGAGGATGTGCAGATTTTTACCGCATATCGTCCGTGTGCAAAACGTATGTGGGTGCTGGATTCAAAAGGGGAGACCACTTACGAGATGGAACCAATGGAGCCGGAAGGATTTTTTGGCTATGTCATTGAGAAGAAATCGGAGCGACTGAAAAAATATCGATTCCGGGTGGAATATGGACCGGACGATGTGATTGAAATTGACGACCCTTATGCATTTCCGGGGATGTTTGGTGAACTTGACCGGTATTTATTCTCGGAGGGAAACCATTATAAAATTTATGAAAAATTAGGAGCACATCCGATGAAGCGCGATGGCGTGGAGGGCGTTCAGTTTGCTGTCTGGGCGCCACACGCCTGCAGCGTGAGTGTAATCGGCGAGTTTAATATGTGGGATGCAAGACTTCATAAGATGATTATGAGGGGGAGCAGCGGTATTTTTGAACTGTTCGTGCCGGGCGCGTGGGAAGGCGCTGCCTATAAGTATGAGATTACGGCAAGGAGCGGGGATAAGCTGTATAAGACAGACCCTTATGGAAATTATGCGGAACTGCGTCCGGGAAATGCTTCCCGAATTACGTCGCTTGATGGCTACAAATGGCAGGATGGTTCTTATCAGAAGAAGCATCAGAAAAAGTCAAGAGATGTAAGAGACAAAGAGCCGATGAGTATTTATGAGGTTCATCTTGCTTCTTGGAAAAAACGGATTGAAGACGATGACAATGGCAATTTTTCATATTGTGAGTTAGCATCTATGCTTGGCGACTATGTGGTTGATATGGGTTATACTCATATTGAATTGATGGGAATTGCAGAGTATCCGTTTGATGGCTCATGGGGCTATCAGGTTGGCTGTTATTATGCGCCGACGAGCCGTTATGGTGAGCCAAAAGATTTTATGTATTTTGTGGATGAAATGCACAAGCGGGGGATTCAGGTAATTTTAGACTGGGTACCGGCGCATTTTCCAAAAGATGCTCACTGCCTTGGACGTTTTGACGGACAACCGTTGTATGAACATCCGGACAGCAGACGTGGCGAACACCCGGACTGGGGAACATATATTTTTGATTACGGAAGAATGGAAGTGAAAAACTTCCTCGTTGCCAATGCACTGTTCTGGATAGAGAAGTTCCATATTGACGGACTTCGCGTGGATGCCGTTGCATCTATGCTGTATCTGGATTATGGAAAAAGCGATGGCGAGTGGCTTCCGAACAAAGATGGCGGAAATGAGCATTACGAGGCAATTCATTTCCTGCAGCATTTAAATTCCGAGGTGGAAAAGGAGCATCCGGGAGCTTATATCATTGCGGAAGAGTCGACGGCATGGCCGGGCGTTACGGCGCCGGTAGCAGATGGCGGACTTGGCTTTTCTTACAAATGGAATATGGGTTGGATGAATGACTTTTTGGAGTACATGAAATTAGATCCATATTTCAGAAAAGACCATCAGAGTCAGTTGTGTTTTAGTATTGAGTATTACACCAGTGAGAAATACATTTTGGTTTTATCGCATGATGAAGTGGTTCATGGAAAATGTTCTCTGTTAAACAAGATGTCCGGTTTGGAAGGAGATAAGTTTGCTTCCCTTCGTGCCGCATTTGGATTTATGTATGGTCATCCGGGCAAAAAGCTTTTGTTTATGGGGCAGGAATTTGCTCAGAAACGAGAATGGGCAGAGTTTCGAAGTCTGGACTGGTTTTTACTGGAAGAAGATGACAGACATAAGAAAATGCAGGATTACGTACGTGAATTAAATCACTTGTACCAAAAGTACGATGCCTTGTATTATCACGATTTTAATGTTATGGGCTTTGAGTGGATGGACTGCTGGCGTCCGGAATTAAGTACAGTAGCGTTTGTGCGCCGTGGCAGCTCAGTAAAAGACCAGTTGATGTTTATTGCAAACTTCACACCGATGGCATTGGAAGATTATCAGGTCAATGCACCTTGTGCCGGAACCTTTACGGAGATACTAAATTCCGACGAAGAGCGATTTGGCGGTGAAGGCCGTGTGAATAAAAAGCCGATTCAGGCAAAACCATGTAAGGCACCGGTAGTACCAAGACCGGGCGAAAAAATCGAGCCGGGAAAGAAATATTACGAACTGGAACTGTATGTTCCGCCGTTGTCGGTCGTAGTATTGCGGTATGATTATAAAGCGGAGTAAGTTTTCTAATTTCATATATGACTAAAAAAGTTAGAAAGCCACTTCGGCTTAAGTCGAAACACAGCAGCCAGCATTTTGGCGAGAGTTAGTATAACTTGCAGCCCTATCGCCGGTTGTTAAAATAAAAAAGGAAAGCTATATTTGCGAAGCAAATATCCCGCTTTCCCTTTTTTATTTCTAACAACCTATATTAATAATGTATAAACACCATCTCACGGTATTTTGTCAAGTCATAAATCTTTTTCGAATCCGATGGAGATAAGTTTAAGCATCCGTGTGAACCACGGCTTCTATAAAGTGTTTTACTCCAGCGGCTCCATGGCTGCCAAGGGGCACCGTGGAATCCGGTTCCGGTCCACATGATACGAACCCAGTTATTTACCGGTGTTGCATAGTTTTCACCGCGGAGAATACGATGTGTCTGGTGTTCTTTGATGAAATAAGCACCGGTTCTTGTTTGACGGTCTTTCACTGGTTTTCCGCTGATTGTTCGACACTTAAAAGCAACTTTTCCGTTGCGCCATACATAAATCTTTTGAGCAGTAAGATCAATTTCAGTAAAGTTTTCTGTGTCCCAATCCTTTGCTTTGTCATCTATGTTCATTGTAAATGCCGTGTTGGCAAATTTTGTTTTCTTTTTGATCGTCAATGCTTTTTTCTGTGTGGCATCCGGATTTTCCATATAGGCTTTCTGCTTATTTGCATCCATTGTCTTTTTCAGAGCACTTGTCAATTGCTTCAGCATTGTATCGTAAACAAGCTGCCAACCGTAGTCCCCACCGGTTACGGAAACAGTTTTGCCGTTGTGGCTTTTAAATGAGCGTGTCACGCCAATAGTTTTGTACTTAAAGCAGGTTTTTTCAACCCATTTTTCAATTGCCTGATTATCAAAAGTAACTTTTCCGTTTTTATATTTGCACCATTTATAAATCTGTTTTGGACTGATGGTTTCTTTAATGTCCTTTTGAATTGTCCATGTTATCCAGCGCAGTATTACCGGATTGCAGGCATCTACTTTTTGCTGGAGCGAAGGGTCTGTGGAAAAAATACTTGGCTTTTCGTATACATCCGGGTATTTTTTTTCATCCGTCAAGTTTAACTTTTCATGTCCGGATTTCAGAGCTTTTCCAATCGCTTTTACGAATTCATCATGGTTTAATGTATTTCCTAAATATTCTTTTTCAATAACCAAATATTTTTTCGCAGATGAAAAAGCGACCTTTGCGTTTTGCGGCTGTGTAACCGGATATGACTCACTACCGGTTGAGAGATCGGACTGTCCCACGAGGGCATCCAGTTTTTTCTCATCATAAGAAGCCCCTAAGTTAATATCCACCTGATTTCTTTTCCCCAGGGAAAAGAAAGGAAGAGAATCATGCTGCTCATCATATTTTTTCTGAAGAGAATCTTTGATGTCGACTTGATAATCAATGTCATCTTTTCCGATTGTCAAAGTTCCATTATTTCTTCCTGTTATTTTCAGTTGATACGTGGAAAATACCCGATTAATCAATTCCGCAGATTCCTCATAGGTCATACCCGAAACTTCTCGGTCTCCAATCCATGTATTTGAGTACCAGCGGTTCATATAATAAATATGTATACCCAAAACAATGCCTATCACTACAACAAGTGTTGCAATTGTAGCAATAAGCATTGCCTTTCCCTTTTTTGTACGAATCCAAGATGGTTTTTGTGTTTCTCGATTATCCACCCTTACATCCCTCTTTCCTAAATAATATTGTCTCACAATGGGATTATAAAATTTTGCGGTGAAGTTGTCAACACAAACACACACTTTTTTTACAATTACCGCAACTTACCAAATTTTTGCCGCCTCTAAAAAGGCTGTGTATGACAATTTTGGATCATAAATACTGGTATCAAACAAAAGAGGAGCACACTGGGAACGCCAGGATGTCGCATCACATAGGCCCCAGAGAGTGATACCGGTAATTCCTTTTGGATTTACACTCTGATTACGATTTTTTTGCTTGGTAATGATGGTCTGCATCAGTTTTTTTACGAATTTTGCCTGATCCGCATCGGTTTCATGCTCCGGTGTGTAAGCGTAGGAAGCATTAGTTCCTTCCGTGTCAAAGTTTATAGTAAAGTCAAGTTCGGTTATCTGAATTTCGTAACCTGCTGCTAAAAACTGCTCTAATGCACTGCCGTATTCAGCAACCGTAGGAACTTTTACATCTACGTGGCTCTGCATGCCGATACCCCCGCAAATTTTAGCAGTTTCGCCTTTGTTGATAAATTCTACCAGATTTAATGTGTCTTTTACACCGAAATAGGTGTTGTAATCATTATAAAATAACGTGACTTTATCCGTTGCCTGATAACTCTTTAACATATCGTAGGCAATTTCAAATGCTTTCTTAACATAAGAAGGAGAATTTCCCATATCGCCATATACACTCGTCCATGTTTTGAAAAATGCAAAAGACGGACGGTGGAGATATTCGTTTACAACATCCCATGCGTAAACAATGCTTCCGGCAGAACCGGTTAAAGCTTTTTCTTTATCCATTACATGCCCCATTACATTGTGAATGTAAAAATCAAGACGGGCATCCATAACAGCAGGAGTAACAACTTTTGAGCCATCGTAATTTTTTGTAAAGAACCAGGACGGTGTCTGGCTGTGCCATACCAAAGTATGGGCACGCATTTTCAAACCGTTGTTTTTTGCGGCCTCTAAAGATTTGTCAACGGTTGTAAATGCTAATTCCGGAACGGTTGATTCGGTATATCCTGCAGGAATGTAATATCCCTTTTTCTTTGCGTCAGCAACGGAAATGAGCTTGGCGGATGAGCCGAGAATAGCATCCGGTTTCATTTCATTTTCCAAAGTAAAGCTGTTGTACTGTTTTTTTACAAATTTCATTGTGGACGCGTTTTGCAGTTCTCGTGGATTAGAAGCACTTCCGTAGTTTAGGCAGGTACCCATGTATGGTACAATTTTTGCATAGGTATCCTTTAAGCTGGAAGCAACGACGGTTTTTTTTGCTTTCACCTTTACTTTGCAGGTAAGTTTATATGTCTTTTTCTTTCTTTTTACCGTGCAGGTGATTTTTGCGGTTCCTTTCGCTTTTGCCTTTAATTTGCAAGAGGTACGTTTCTTTTTTGAAATTGAAACGATTTTTTTCTTGCTTGTTTTCCAGGTGACCTTGCATTTTTTTGTGTTTTTTACCTTAAGAGTTTTTGATTTTCCCTTTGTCAGAGTCATTGATTTTTGGGAAAGTTTTGGTTTTTTTGCCTTTGCTTCGGTGGACGCCGTGTTTGTCAGAAATGAAGACAGACAAAGAACGGCAACCAGGCTGTGGGCAATTACCTTTTTGATTTGTTTCATATAGCTACACTCCTTTCATTGTAACCATATTTTAACCCCAAAAAAGGAATGCCACAATAAACTATTGTGACATTCCACTGTGTTATTCTCAAAGAAAATTGTTTATAAATGTTGATAAAGTTCCTTAAGCAGAGAAACGGTGTGGATAATTGCCTGTTTTGCAAAAACCGGATAATCCATATGACCGGAATTATCTGCCTTGTCAGAAATGGCGCGGATAATTAAAAATGGGACGTTGTTTAAGTAAGCAGTGTGCGCCATGGCGGCACCTTCCATTTCGGCACAGTCACCATGGAATGTTTCAATTAAATAATTCTTTTTCTCTGCACTGGCGATAAACTGGTCGCCGCTCACCACTTTTCCAATGTGGCAGTGAATGTCCGGATTTGCTTTTTCGCAGGCGGATTTTGCCAAAGAAACCAGTGTCTCATCCGCTGTAAAAATCGACTGTTCCATGCGTGGGATGATGCCGACCGGGTCTCCGAGTGGCGAGACGTCCATATCGTGTTCCTGCGCACAACTCGATAAAACAATGTCACCGATATCAAGGGCGTTGTTCAAGGAGCCGGCAACGCCGGTGTTGATAACCATGGTTACATGAAAGTCATCACAGAGAATCTGGGTGCAGACTGCCATATTAACCTTGCCAATTCCACTTACAACGGCAACGGTTTTGAGTCCGTAAAAATCTCCTTCCACAAAAGTCATGCCTGCTTTTGTCACTTCGTTTGTATTTGTCATTTCTTCTTTTATGATAGCCACTTCTTCATCCATGGCTCCGATTAATCCAATTTTTTTCATAATGCCTCCTCATAGTAAAACAATCCGTTTCGTCCTTAAGTGTAGTTGATTTGTGTAGAAAAAGTCAAGGGTATCTTTATTTATAAATGCGCACTTTGCAATAAGCCTTCTTTTTGGATTTATCTTTTGCCTTTGCATAAACCTTAACGGTATGGCCGATTCCCTTTTTCTTTGCACGGACAACACCTTTTTGCGTTACTTTGGCATATTTTTTATTGGAGACATACCATTTGACTTTTTTGTTTGTTGCATTTTTTGGTTTTACGGTGGCCTTTAATTTGAGTTTCTTTTTATAACGGAGTTTTGCTTTCTTTTTATTTAATGTTATTTTTGTCACCAGTTTGGTTGTTTTCTTTGTACTGCTTGTACCTTGTGCCGCAGTGGTGTTTGTCTTTGTTGTGGTCTGTAGACAGGCAGGGAGACCGGATGAGGCGGAACTGATTTTACTTAAATCCAAAATGCCGCCGGTCATGCAGTAGGAAGAAAGCCCTGAAACCTCACGCACACAGTTCAGCAGACGGTTGCGCCTTTGCACTGCGGAATCATTTGGATATGCGGCGGCAAGAAGTGCTGTGGCAGCTGATACCTGAGGGGCAGCCATAGAAGTGCCGCTCATCGAATTGTACTTGATATAAAGGGCATTTGTCGGATTTGCTTTTGAAATGCCGATGTTATCAAAGTAAATTTTATGTACGGAAGTAAAGTTGCCTGTTAAGGAAACAATTTCTGCGTAAATAGTGTTGTTTCGTTTTATAAAATACAATTTACTGCTGTAGTGGGACCATGAAATTTCACCATTTTCTTCGATGCCCATATCATAAGATACCTGATATGTGCCATCGGCTAAGCTCATGTCGTCTATATCCATGTAAAGTGCCAAAGTTGCAGAACTTCGTGCAGCATCAATGGAAATGCAGTAAGAGCCGCTGCCTGCCTGATTGTGCGAATCTTCTGCTGAGTAAGACTTTTCATTGTATAAAATGCTGCCATCTAATTTGCCGATTTCCGATGGGTGGTATAAAACGGCATCGTTAGAGTCAAAAGAGGTGAAATACGAACACCGTAAACTTCGCATACTGTCTGTGTAAACGGAAGGGTAAAAAACATCGGAATTTATTGTGGAAAAAATATTCCGGCCCGGTGCAAAAAGGTGGACCGTTTTATTTCCGTAATCGGAAAAAGATGCTTTTTTATCGGTCTGGGTGGAGGCGCCAACGGTTACCACATAAGGGCTGTCTAAGTCATAGGGACATCCGTCGGAGATGGCATTATCGTGGTCTTCGCCATCGTTTCCGGCAGCAAAAAGAAACAGACTGCCATTTTGCCCAATCTGGTTAATCAGCGTTTTCATAGAGGTTGAACTACTTCCACCGCCACCCCAGGAACAGTTGATGGCGGCAATATTTGCGCCGAGAGTCTGCGCTTTATAGATGTAATTAAAAGCCGCGATGATAGCGGAATCGTATGATGTGCCGGCAGAATTAAAAACTTTCAACGCCATTAGTTTTGCATTGCTGATGCCGCAGATTCCTTTATTATTGTCCGATACGGCACTGATGACACCGGCGCAGTGAGTACCGTGTCCGTCCTCATCTTCGTCCATAGGATCACTGTCGTAATCTCCGAAATCATAGCCATATGTACCCGGAAGCTCTAACTGGTCGTAAGGATTTTTCCACATGTGAGCGGTTAAATCTTCGTGGGTGTAGTCAATACCGGTATCAACGACTGCAACAATGGTATCGCTGTCGTTACTTGTTTGAATCCGGTTTTTGTACTGAATACCGGAGGAAGTAGTCTGATAGGCTCCGGTGCCGTCTAAATACCACTGTTCATCGGCATAAGTATCGTTTGTCGTGGCTAATTTATAGCGGTAGTAATTTGGCTCGGCAGCAACTACATTATCCTGTTTTTTCAGTTTTTCAATAAGTTCTTTCGTTGAATAAGTATCAGAGTGAACCTCTGAAAGATAGAGATTTTTCCCCTTTTTCTTTTTGGCAGGACCAAAATCCCAGCTGTTTTCCACTTCAATATCGGAATCAAATGATGCGGTTCCCTCTTTGGCAAGTCCGGTTTCGGAAGAAGCGTTAAGTGTTACAATGGCTTCGCCCTCGACATAGTTATCAGAAGTTTTAGCGGTCTTAGCTTGTTCAGTTACAGCCTGAATTTTATGCGGTATGGTGCTGCTAAGCAAAAGAGATAAAATCAAAACTGAAATCAGTCCTCTTTTTCGCATAATTTTACGCTCCTTTCTCAAATAATCATTGCGTCAAATGGCAATAACTGCTATGATAGAAATAACGATTTATGATGATAAGTATACGAAAAAAATGTGAAAAAATTAAGTCGAGGAGGTAGCAGCATGTTATTTGTGAAAGTAGATGAACTCAAGCCCGGAATGCGCTTAGGAAAACCAATCTACAATAAAAATGGAGTTTTGTTGTATGACCGTGATACAAAACTTACGATGCAGGCGATTTACGGAATTAAAAATTTTAGGCTTTTAGGTCTGTACATACTTGAACCGGCAGAACCGGTTCCGCCGATGTCGGAGGATGATATTAACTTTGAGCGTTTTCAGACGATGGCGGTTTTTAGTATCCGCGAAGATTTGGATTTGATTGATTCCGGAAAAAAAGACAAAGGGCTTGACTGGCTGTGCAGTCTTATCATAAAGAATTATGGAGACTTAAACCATAAGATTAATTTTGTGCAGAGTCTGCGAAGCAGTGAAGATTATATTTATAAACATGTTTTGAATGTTGCTATTTTGTCCGCCATTATTGCCGGTCAGATGGGCTTCCCGGTTGGACGGATTAATCTCCTTGTGAAGTCTGCTATTCTGCATGATATCGGTGCACTGAAATTACAGCAGTTACCGGATGCGGAAGATTTAGATGATGGCACGAAAGAAGTCGTTAAGAAAAACACACAGGAGACATTAGACCGATATGGTGATTTGGATGAGGAAGTTCTGCGCCTCATTACCCAGATGCAGGAGCTTTATACAAGAGAGAGCGATGCAGAAATTCCGGCAGGGTTAAAAGAGAGCGTGAATGCAAATATCCTCTATGTGGCAGATGCGTATGACCGTATGACAGCAATGAAGTCTTTTGAGGAGCCGACTTCGGAAGTGAAAGCGGTGCGTGAACTTCTTGCGGATGAGGAGCGTTATAATAAGAAAATAGTAAATGCTTTGATTCATGGTATTTCTATTTTGTATCCGGGTGTATGTGTTGAATTGTCAAATGGAGAAAAGGGATTGGTTATCACTGAAAATGAAGATAATATTTTCGAGCCGACTGTCCTTGATTTCCGTAATAATAATTTGTACGATTTGTCGGATCCATCCGTGAAACAGACGATTGAAATTGCCGATGTCATGAAAACGATGGATAACCGAATTAAACTGGATAAAAGTCTGTTAGAAGAGTATCAGGCAAATTAGGAAGAGATACTAAAGATTTCCGCCGGATTGTCCGAGATATAAGTATAAGGATTTAGAAAGTGAGCGTGAAATCTATGGATATTTCGACCAATCGGATTTCTCTTACCTTTGATGACACGGAAAGAATGGAGAAAAAAAACGTGTCTGTACAAGACGCCAAGGATGGCGGCATCTCCCAGATTCAGGTGGGAGCGACAATGGATTGTTCCGTACAAGAGGCGGGGAAACACCACATTGTGTATACGGAAGCAGAAGCAAAACAATTACAGAAACAAAATATGGTGCCTTTAGACGATGCGCAGATGTCACCGGCGGATTTTATCAGCCGCTGTATGACAGGGAAAGATGCAAAAGCGGTTTCGGAAGATGGGACACCGTTAGAAGAATATACTTCATCTCAGCTTGAGCGGGCGGTCACAAGAATTAAGAAAGAACGTCATGAGAAGCAGGAGGCTGTCGAGCGTGAAGTGTCAAAACAGCGGGAAAAAGATGAGGCGGTAAGTAAAAATGCCGCTCAGTTAGCCGTGGACGGTAACGTCCCGGACGCTGTGATTGACCGGTTATTGGACAGTGACCTGCCGGTGACGGAAGAAAATGTGGCGAAGCTTTCGCATGCCGTAGATATGGCATCGGAAATCCGCTCTTTTTCGGACGCTGCGATGAAGTTTTTTATTGACAATGAAAATACAATTCTTACACCGGAAAGTGTTAATGCCGGTGTTCATGGGGCCGTGGAAGGTGAAGAGAATCCATCGTCCGAGGAAAATGATTTTTCACTTGTGGAGAATCAGGTTCGCAGCCGCTTAGAAGAGAGCGGGATGGAAGCAGATGACGAAAACATGGCAGCAGCGAAGTGGCTGTATGAAGAAGATTTACCGGTAACGGCAGAAAATGTGGCACTTTCTTCGCAGGTAAAAGAATTAAAAGAAACTAAAGATTCGGTTTTGGCGGCACGAATTGCCGACCAGATGGCGGAAGGTGTGCAGCCGGAAAAAGCGAATTTAGTGAAATTATCGGTGGCAGAGGCTGTTCGTTTTAAGAGAAGACTGGCGGAAACCCAGCTTACGATGACGGCGGATGCCATCCGCACGATGTCAGAAAAAGGAATTTCAATTGATGTCACGAAATTGGAAGATGTGGTTGAGAAACTTAGAGCAGCGGAAAAAGAGGCTTATCAGTCGGAACTTTTCAATGCGGATTTGCCGGTGACAGAAGAAAATATCAATACGCTGAAAGAAACTTCTCAGGCGGTAAAACAAGTGTTGTCTGCACCGGTTGAGTTTATGGGATATGCATTTACTCAGGGAGTAGAGGATACACTTTCTTCCCTGTCTTCTAAGGCAGAGGCGTTCACCGCTTCGTTTGATATGGTAGAAAATCGTTATGAGTCGGTGGGAACAGAAGTCCGCAGAGATTTAGGGGATTCGCTCACAAAAGCATTTTCCAATATCGATACGCTGCTTGAGGAAGCAGGTTTCGAGACAACAGCGAGAAATGAGCGGGCGGTTCGCGCTCTTGCTTATAATCAGATGCCTCTGACCGAGGAAAATCTGGTTTCTGTTAAAGAGTATGACGAGCGTGTTACGACGCTGATGAAAAGTATGAAACCGGAAGTTGTCTGTGAGCTCATACGCAAGGGCGAGAATCCGTTAGAAAAGACATTAGACGAATTGCAGAATGATGTGAATGAGATTTTAGCCCAAAATGATATAGAAGATATTTCTTTCCGGAAGTATTTGTGGAAGATGGACCACACGGATGGTCTTACGGAAGATGAGCGTGAAACGATGATTGGCGTTTACCGCCTTCTTCACCAGATTGAAAAAAGTGACGGAGCGGCAGCCGCTCAGGTATTAAATGAGGGAAAAGAATTATCGCTTTCTTCCCTTCTGTCGGCAGTCCGCACACGAAAAAAAGCCGGAATGGATGTCTCGGTGGATGATTCGTTTGGCATGGAAAAAGAAGTAATTGCTTCGAAAAATTCCATTTCCGAGCAGATTTATGCAGCATATGGACAAAATATTGCGGCAGATTTAATGGGAAAATTGTCACCACAGGTATTAAAAGAGGCAATGGGTGGAAATGAGGAAATTTCAGCAGAGGCATTATTGGAGCGGTGTGAAGAGGCAGCAATTGCAGAGGAAAATACCTTTTATGAGAATGAAGTGCGCTCTGTGCGTGAGGCGGCTGCAAAGAGTGAGTCAGAGGTGATAAATTTCTTAGAGGCGCTGGATTTACCGGCAACACTTTCCAATCTTTCACTGGTGCAGGAGTTTCGGCAGATGGGTGCCGGTAAATGGCGTGATTTGTGGAAAGAAGAGGATACCGATGCGGTTCTTGATGCGATGGAAGAGCCGGACTCTTTGGATGATGTATTTGCAGAAATTGAAGAAAACATGCAAAAAGAACTAGTGGAAAGACGGGAATCAGACGATATAACATATGATGAAATTACATGGCAGAATCAGATGTCCCGCTTGTTTACATTCCATGGCGCAATGCGCCGCTGTCAGGTTTATGAAGTGCCGATATTGACGGAATTTGGAATTACGACTTGTAATATTACAATTAGGGAAGGCGTGGAAAAAGAAAAGGGCAGTATTGAGATTGCTATGAATTCTAAGGAATTTGGCAGGTTGCAGGCTAGTTTTAAGGTAAAAGAGAAAAAGGTTAACGGCTTTGTTACCGTAGAGGACGAAACGAGTGTTTCCTCCTGCCAAGAGCGCATGGATGCATTTGAAAAGGAATTGGAAGAGATTGGTTTTACAATGGATGGTAATACCCTGATTACGGGGCAAAGGACGTCTCTTTCCGTAGGAAATAAAGAAGAAGGTACAAAAAATCAGGATTTGTACCGGATTGCTAGATTATTTGTGGTAACCATGAACAGAAAGGACGATGACAATGAAAATTAATACAAATATTTCGGCGCTTCGCGCAAATTTTAACTTGAACAGTGTACAGTCACAGTTGACAGCAAGTACAAACAAATTATCTTCCGGCTACCGGATTACAAAAGCGGCAGATGATGCGGCAGGAATGGCAATTTCCCAGAAAATGCACGCACAGATTCGAGGACTTCAGAGAGCGTCCAAAAACGGTTCAGATGGTGTTTCTTTTATTCAGACGACAGAAGGTGTTCTCTCTGAGATTGAAAATATGTTACAGCGCTGCCGTGAACTTTCGGTACAGGCGGCAAACGGTAGTGTGACAACGATTGAAGATAAACAGGCACTGCAAAATGAGATTGATTCTTTGATGGCGGAAATCGACCGTTTGTCAAAAGATACTGAGTATAATACGATGAGTGTGTTAGATGGTTCCTGCTGCCGTCAGTCCTCATCCAACAATGTTGGTGTGAAATTGATTGATGCCAGTGATGATGTGGCATTAACCGGTTATAAATTTAAGATTGTATCAGAGGCAACACAGGCAACTGCAAAAACAGGTGCACTTGGATTTGCACCAACAGATGTAGTTGATAAGGCGACTGCAGGACAGATTCAGATTAATGGTGAAGTGATTGATATTAAGGAAGGTCAGACTTTTGAAGATGTTTATGCAAACATTCGTGATTACTGTGAAATGATGAATGTCGATGTGGTTCCGGTAAATGCCGCCGGTGTGGAGTGTGAACTGGCTGCGGCGACAAATCTTTCCTTTACCTCGGTTATTTACGGTGCATCCCAGAAGTTAAATATTACAACGGATAATGCAAATCTGGCACAGAAACTTGGTATTAACGGTGTGCAGACTACAGAGGGTACCGATGCAAAAGTAACACTTGATACTACTTCCGGATTTTCAAATACGGCAACAGTATTTATCAATGGCGGACAGATGGAAGTGTCGGACCGCGACGGATTCCGCATGTTATTTGATATTTCAAATGCGAAAGCCGGTTCAGACGCTACCGTTACCATGTTGGATGCCGGTTATGTTGCAATCCAAATTGGAGCTAATGAGGGACAGAGCATTAACATTTCGATTCCTTGTGTGAATACAAAAACGCTGGATATTGAAAACTGTAACGTATGTACCGTGGCAGGAGCTTCTTCCTCAATTTCAGCTTTTGATGATGCGATTCAGCAGGTTTCTTCCATTCGTGCTAAACTTGGTGCTTACCAGAATCGCTTGGATTCTGCAATATCAAGTCTTGATGAGACTTCACAGAACTTGACGGAGGCATGCTCTCGTATTGAAGATGTGGATATGTCGGAAGAAATGACAAAATATACACAGTACAGCGTGTTGGTACAGGCAGGTACTTCGATGTTAGCACAGGCGAACAACCAGCCACAGACGATTTTACAGATTCTTCAGGGATAAAAAAATCCCGCGAATAGGAGGAAGATGGCATGGAAAAAGAACGGTTACAGGAATATGCAGCGCGTGTGACACAGGCAAACCGAAGTGAACTTGTTGTGATTATTTATGAGGCAACACTTGCCAGTATAGAAGAGGGGAAAAATTATTTAAAACAGGGAGAAATTGAAGCGGCGCGCCATGAAATTGAACGTGCGCGCAGTATGATTACGGAGTTGATGGGAAGTTTAGATTTGCAGTATGAGATTTCCCATTATCTTCGCCAGTTATATGTGTTTGCGTACCGGGAACTTTGTCAGGGCATCGCAAACAGAGACCCGGAGCAGCTAAATCATGCAACGGATATTTTTGAAGCACTTCTTCCTTCTTTTAAAGAAGTTGCAAAACAGGATGACTCCGAAGCCGTTATGAAAAACGTGCAGACAATTTATGCCGGCCTCACATATGGGCGTGGAACGCTCAATGAGACGATTGATAGCGGGGCTGATGCAAATCGCGGATTTGAGGCGTAAATTCGGCGTTTGTCTGAATGCTTTGCACTTGGCGCAGTAAATATTTATAACGGAAGGACAGCGCATTGATTTCATAGATATAGCTGTCAATTAAATCCGGGTCACATACATTTTCAAAATTGGAATGGGCGGTTTCAAGCGCCTGTTGTAAGGACTCAATTTCCTGCATAAGCTCGGCTTTTGCCTGGCATGCAGGATTTTTTTTATTCTTCATTTCACACTCTCCTTTACGATGAAAAATCACAAATACTTAGTAACAGTATAGTCAAAAAATGGAAAGGTTATGCATATTATCTTGTGTCGTAAAACGCTTTCGAAAGTTGTTGACAAGGGGGTATGCGGCGTGTTAAATTTGTAGCACATCACAGATAGGAGGTGAGTGATGACCTTAGTTTACGAGTTGATTTTTCTTGTTCTCGTACCGGCATCCCTCTTCGATTTATGGCAGTACCGTGTGCCGAATGCACTTTGTTTTGCCGCTCTTGTGATAAGCCTTATCGGCCATCTGGACAGGATATCGGCAGCCGGGATTTCTTTCTGGCTTGCAGGGATAATCATTCCGTTTTCTGTCAGTTTTATATTTTACGTTTGCCACGTATTCGGGGCATCCGATAGTAAATTAATTTCTGTTATAGGAGCATTCCTTGGTTTTAGGGCTGCGCTCCGTATCCTTGTTTATTCTATTTTTGTTGGTGCCATTATGGCGCTGTTTAAGATGATTTGGCGGAAGAATATGTTTCGCCGGTTTCGCTATTTATTTCAATTTATAAAAAGTGATAAAAAAACACGAAATAAAAATCCCTATTATGACATGAGACGAGATGGTGAAGATGGTGTCATTCCTTTTTGTATTGCTATATCCATCGCTGCCTTATGGGAGATATTTTAGGGGAACTGCCTTTTCATGCAAATGGAAAGCAACGGAAAAAGGAGGATTCGGATGAAAGAAACGATAATACTTTTGTATTTTTTGCAGACAGATTATGGAAGGCGGCTGCTCCGCTTTTTGACAAGGAAAAAGAATAAACAGATACGATTGGAGTTAATGACAGAGAGAGAACGAGTGATGTGGCGGACGGAGACAGAGAACCAGCGGATTGTTGTTTTGACCGATGATGAGGGACTTTATGCAGAGGCAAAAAAAGAGGTGATTCTGTTAGGAAAGGCAGATGACAGGCAGCAGAAGAAGATTTTACAGTATCAGCGTGCCGAGGGCATTTACGAGGATTTATTGAAAATTCTTGGTTATAAGCCTTTGGAAGAACAGGAAAAATTACAAAAAGGTGTGATTATGTTTTTTTCACCGGAGGGAATGATTGTTACAGAAACTGCGGTGATGACGGCGCAGTTTCTGGGAACGAAAGGGCGGTGTCTGTTTGTCAGCTTAAGCGGATTCCCGGTATATTTTGACGGTGAATTTTCGAAAGATCCGCATTGGCAAAAAAGAGACATTGGTGAGCTTCTTTTGTGTCCATCGGAGAAGTTGTTTTCAGCACAGTTACCACAGTATGTTTATCCGTTTGGCAGTGCGGATATGCTGGCTCCGTTTGCCCATTATAAGGATTTGTTAGACTGTGGAATCGAAGACTTGAAAAAGTTATTTGAGAGGCTCTTAACAATAGGTGAATATGATTCGCTGGTTGTCGAGATGGGGGCTTTGTCGGAGTCTTTGATGGATTTTATGGTGTGTGCCGACAGGCTGTTTGTTGTAGATAAAAGAGATGGTTTCGGTGATGTGCGTAAGAAGGTTTTTTTGCATTATTGTGAGATGGAGAAAAAGAATGATTTATTAGCACTTGCTGAGTTTATTCCGGAATGGGAAGAGATACAAAACTGGCGGGAAAATCTTTGCACTCTGCCACTTGTCGAGTGGTCACAAAATAACCAGTTGATGTCACGTATGGAGCACTTACTGGAAAAAGAAGGAGGCCCGGAGGATGGATGTGTATGGGAAGATATGGAATGAAAGACGGATGGTAATTCGGGAACGGGTACTGGAGGAGGTTCCACCCGGTGCAGAACTTGAGGATGAAACCCTGCAGGCGATGATTGACCGGACGATAACGGAGCTTTTTCCGGATGAGTATATCCGGCTAGAAGAAAAGCGAAAACTGCGCCACATGGTCTTTAATTCAATTCGCCGCATGGATGTTTTGCAGGATGTGTTAGAGGATGAGACGATTACGGAAATTATGGTAAACGGACCGCATCACATTTTCGTTGAGCAGGCGGGGCGTTTGTATGAGACGGGACTTTCGTTTGAGCATCAAACGAGGCTGGAAAACATTGTTCAGCAGATTGCTTCCCGGGGAAACCGCATTGTGAATGAGTCAAACCCGATTTTGGATGCCCGATTGGAAGATGGTTCCCGCGTAAATATTGTTGTGCCGCCGATTGCACTGGAAGGACCGGTGATTACCATTCGTAAGTTTCCAAAAGAAGCAATGACGATGGAGAAACTTCTTTCTCTTGGTGCGTTGACAAAGGAGGCATGTGAGTTTTTACAGAAGCTTGTGATTGCCAAATACAATATTTTTATTTCCGGAGGAACCGGTGCCGGAAAAACCACATTTTTAAATGTGCTGTCTAATTTCATTCCGAAAGAAGAGCGTGTGATTACGATTGAGGATTCTGCGGAATTGCAGATTCAAAACATCGCAAATCTGGTTCGACTGGAAGCCAGAAACCGCAATGTGGAGGGAAAGAATGAAGTTACTATCCGCGATTTGGTTAAGAGTGCACTGCGTATGCGTCCCGACCGGATTATTGTTGGGGAGATTCGAGATTCTGCGGCAATTGATTTGTTGACAGCGATGAATACCGGACATGACGGAAGCTTGTCTACCGGTCATGCAAACAGTCCGAAAGATATGCTGAATCGTTTGGAGACGCTCTTTCTGATGGGTTTAGAAATTCCGTTGGCAGCGATTCGACAGCAGATTGCTTCCGGGATTGATATTATGATTCATCTTGGGAGACTTAGAGATAAGTCGCGGCGTGTGCTGGAAATTAGTGAGGTAGGGAGTGTGGTGGACGGTAAGATAGAACTTCATCCGTTATTTATTTTTGAGGAACAGGGAGAAATGAATGGCAGGGTGAAGGGGCATCTTGTGAGGACAAAGACGGTTTTTTCGGCAACCGGAAAAGCGGAGAGAGCAGGGGTGATTTTGTGAAATGGATGAGAGAACGAAAGTGGTATTTGAAGACAATGGCAGTTGGGTTTATCGGAAGTTTTTTCCTGCTGTTTTTATTTTACCGGCAGGCAGCATTGTGTTTTTTGGGTGCGGTTTTAGGAAGCGTTTGTTATGTAAGATACCGGATAAAAGTTCAAAAGGAGCAGGAGAAGTGGCAGTTGATGGTGGAATTTAAGGAGGCAATGGATAGCATGGTTTCTGCACTGGCAGCAGGATACTCTATGGAAAACGCCATCACAGAAGCGTATCGCGATATGAAGTTGCTGCATTCGGAGGATACGAGGATGATGAGAGAACTTTGGGACATACAGCAAAAAATTTCTCTACATCAGCCACTGGATGAAGTGTTGTCCGCATTCGCATCAAAAAGTGGTGTGGAAGATATTATCACTTTCGCACAAATTTATGCGACGGCAAGAAAAAGCGGAGGGAATTTGGTAAAAGTGATGAAGCGGACGGCACAGAATATCAGCGAGAAGATGGAGATACAGAGAGAAATTCAAACGATGATTGCCGGAAAAAAGATGGAAGCTAATTGTATGACGGCGATTCCCCTTTTTATTATTTTGTATTTGCAGATTTGTTCTCCGGGATTTTTAGATCCTTTATATGAGGGTTTTTTTGGACGGATTTTTATGACTGGTGCATTTTTTGTGTATTTGGGTGCCGCAGCATGGAGCAGACACTTAATGAAAATTGAATGTTAGGAGGTAGAAAATCATGAAAATTAAAAAAGACTGGTTTGGCATGTTTTCGTCTACGAGGGAGTATGCCAGAAGTATTTATGTGAGAGAACCGACCGAAGAAGTTGAGAAGCGGATTTGGACAAAAAGAATAAAAACAGCAGGGGTGTTAATGGCCGCTCTATTACTCAGTTTTTTGTATTGTTTATTTCAGCCGTCAGATACACAGGAAATTTTGGATGGCTATGTGGTGAGACGGCAGGAACAAGAGCAGTCTTTAGCGGTTACGGCTGAGAGTAATGACGGGCAGAAACTCTGGCAGAAGGAGTTAGAACTTGCTGTGTCAGACCGCGATTTTACGGAGAAGGAGAAGGAAAATCTGGATGGCAGGACAAAGAAGTATCTGGAGTCTGAACTTCTAGGAGAAAATCAATCGCTTCAGCATGTGGATAAACCGCTGCATTTGCCGGATTCCATGCCCTCTACGCAGATGGAGATTCACTGGACGGTAGAAGACACTTATTTAAATGAAGATGGAAGCCTTTGCAAAGAGCAGATTCCAAAGTCTGGTGTCGATACGGAGGTGACGGCAGAGGCTTCATGGAAAAACTGGAAGAAAATATATTCATTTCCCATTCACATTGCTCCTGTCAAGTGGAGTGAAAAGAGTTTGTGGGAGAAAAATGTGGAACAGGCAGTGGCAAAGCAAATGGAAGAGCAGGCAGAAAAAGAAGTTGTAAAACTGCCGGAAACCATTGACGGTAAGAAGGTGCGCTATATTTTGAAGTCGGAAGAAAAAAGTTATGCACTTGTGTATCTGGTTCTTGCTCTGATAATTTGCCTGCCGGTATTTTGGAGAATGCAGCAAAAGAAGGAGCAGACGCTTCGCAGGGAGCAGCTCTTACTTGACCATCCGGCGGTGGTAAATCAGTTTATGCTGCTTTTAGGTGCCGGGTTAAGCGTGAGAAAAGTGATTGAACGACTGGTTAGCGAGTATGAGAAGAAGTGCCAAAGGGGAGGGAAAAAAAGGTATGTGTATGAGGAACTTGGTGTTGCGATGCGTCAGATGCACGATGGCGTATCGGAGACGAAAGCAGTGGAGTGTTTTGGCAGACGCTGTCTGTTACAGCAGTATTTGCGATTTTGTTCTCTGATTACGCAGAATATGAAAAAGGGAGCGGAAGGAATGCTCGCAATTTTAGAGACGGAGGCGATGGATTCTTTAGAAAGGCGCAAAGAACACGCACTGCAGTTGGGGGAAAAGGCAGGAACAAGACTGCTTTTCCCAATGATGTTAATGTTATTGATTGTTATGGGAATTATTATGGTTCCGGCATTTATGACGATGTGAGTGCCGGCAGAAGGAAAGGAAGGTACAACTATGAGAAATGTAATAAAAAATTATTTTTTAGAAGAAGATGCGATTGGTGTTGTTGAAATTATTTTGATTCTGGTAATTTTGATTGCTTTAGTGCTGATATTCAAAACGAAAATTACCAGTGTTGTAACGAAGGCGTTTACGAATTTTACCAGAGATACGGGGAAAATTCTTGCGTAGGCTGACGGGCTCCATCACGGTGTTTCTCTCGTTGGTTTTTCTCTTGGTTTTTGCCTTGTTTGGCACACTGTTGGAAACGGCACGCTATACGGTATGTAAAAACCATGCGGCGAGAACACTGCGGACAGGAGCAGAAGGGCTTTTATCCGAGTACAATAGACCACTCTATGAGCATTACGGATTGTTTTTTATTGAGAAAGGCGGTACCCCATATGAGCAGGTGATTGGGCGTTATGCAGGAGATACAATTTCCGCGGCGGACAAAGGTGAAATGGATTTTTTAGATGGCGGAATTGATGACATTCAGGTGAAAAACAAAGTGTATCTGGGGGATAATCACGCAGAGGCACTGCAAAAGCAGATTCGCTCTTACATGGGACGTGTTGTCACGAAGGAACAGTTACAAAAGGTGTTACATTCATCAAACGATTTGAAAAAAGTGGAAAAGTCCGCAAAAAATATCGAGACGACGGTGGAAAATCAAAAAAAGGCTGCAGAATGTTATACGGATTTACTTGAGTTGATGCGGTTGGTGGATGGCATTACGGTGGCGGGCGGTACGATAATCTGCGAGCAGGAATTTGCAAAGATGTTCGTTACCGGAGAGTGCAAGGGGCAGAATTTTGGTGTCACTGAAGGCGCCGTGTGGAAACAGATGAAGAAAAATCTGGATCAATCAACGAAAGATTGGAATATAAAAAATAAGCTAAAGTTTTTGGCAAAGGTATCGAAGGTTAAAGGACGTATTAAACAGGCACAGAAAATTGGTGAGAAACTAAAAAATGGGTCAGCGTCAAAAGATGATACCATTTCGCGTGTGATTGCTGCTCTTCCGGTACTTAAGACAAACCTGGATATTCTTACAAAAACGGAAGAAATACTGCAAAAGGATAGTGTTAAAAACTGTAAAAAACGGCTGGAAAAGCTGTGGCAGGATTATGATACTTCATCCATTGTTTTTGATTATACCGGAGTGGAAGAAGATGGGGGAGGCGAAAATCCAAAAGATTCTTTGGAGGGTTCTTTTTCAAAAGGGATTCTTTCTCTTGTTGTAAAGTCGCCGTCCAAGTTGTCGAAAAAGTCCATTCAGTCGCCGGATTCTTTTGCTGAGTATTACAAAGAACAGGAAAAAGATAAGGAAGATTACGAAAAGAGAATATCGGATTTTATCTCGAGTGATACGGTGTCGCTTACAGGGATTCTTGGTGACATGGCAGATTATGGGATGGATGAATTTTGCCTCGATGAGTACATACAACATAAGTTTTTGGCATACGGAGAAAAAACGGACGCCAAGTGGAAACAGGCATTAGATTACGGACTTGAATATCTGGCTGCCGGAAAGGCATCGGATGAGGAAAATCTGGAATCTGTGCTAAATCGTATTTTGCTGATTCGGACAGTAACAAATTTTGTGGCGCTTGAGAGTGACTCCAAAAGACGAGGTGAGGCTCGAGCAGCCGCCATTGCGGCGGTTGGGTTTACCGGGCTTGCTCCGTTAATTACATTGACGCAGACGTTAATTCTTATTACGTGGAGTATATCGGAAAGCTTAACGGATGTTGCGGCTCTTTTGGATGGAAGAGATGTGCCACTTTGGAAAACGCCGAAAAGGTTTGTAACAAATTTTACGGAAATTGTTTTGATGAATCATGATTCACTGCAAAAAAGAGCAAAAAGATTTCCGAAGAGTAAAAAAAGCAGTTTCGGTTATCAGCAGTATCTGATGATGTTTTTGGCAATGACAAAACAGAGTACGAGAAGATACCGTGTGATGGATTTGATTCAGAATACAATGCAAAAAAACGGTTACAAGGGATTTAAACTGGGTAGCTGTGTTTACGAAATGAAAGTATGTGGCGGTTTTTTATTCCCCGGTCATTTCTTTCGTATGGCACCTCTTGAAAGCGTCCTTGGACGAGATGTGAAAAACTGCCGCATCAATGTTGAAATCTGTGCGGGGTATTAAAAAAAGAATCGAGGCGAGAAAGGGTATTCTATGAAAAATTTAATTGAGGAATGAACCAAATTTTACCTAAAACAAAAATATAAAACATTATTATAATGAAAACCGTGTAACAATAGGATACCCTTTCTCGCCTCGAGTTTATGTATGGGGAGGATGGAATGTGAAGAAAAAAGAAAATGGCTCTATGACGGTAGAAGCGTCAATTTGTTTACCTGTATTTCTGTTTGCTATGATTTTAATTGGTTATCTGGGGCAGATGATCCGGTGTCAGGATGAGGTACAGTCTGCGCTTTCGCGGGTGGCAAAAGAAGCCGCCGCAGAGTATGGCATGTCAAAAAGTAATACGATAAAAAGCCAGGCGTATTATTTAGCGAAAATGAGTTTGTATTTAGAAGGTTCGGCGGGGAAAATTACTTTTTTTCAATCCCGTCTTTTAAAAGAAAATGATGAGATCGATTTGATTGCCGGTTTCCGGGTGAAAACACCATTTTCTATTTTTTCTCTGGGCAGTTGCCAATTTCGCCAGCGCGTACATACAAGGGCTTTTACCGGTGTGGAGCGGCGGGAAAAGGAAAATGAAAAAGACTGTGTTGTTTATCTAACGGAGACCGGAACAGTTTATCACCGCTCGTTGGATTGCAGTTATTTAAAACTTACGATATCGAAAGTTTTGTATCGTGATTTAGTGAATCTTAGAAACAGCAGTGGCGGAAAGTATAAGATATGCGAAAGATGCTGCCATGGCATAACGCCGCAGGATGGAGAGGAAGTTTACATCACCATTTACGGAGACCGTTACCATAAATCGCGAACATGCAGTGGGCTTAAGCGGACAATTCGGGAAATTATGCTTTCGCAGGTGGGAAACCGTGCGCCGTGCAGCAAATGTGGCGGAAAGGAGAAGTGATAAGATGAATGTATTTATTTTTTTAATCACCGGTATTTATTTATCCGTGATGGCGGTAATTGACCATAGACTTCAAAAGATTCCGGTACTTCCCGGCGTGATTGGTATTCTTGTCATAGTGCTGGCGAGAGTGGTAGATGGCGATTTTTGGAAGTGGATGCCGGGAGTGGCAGTGGGTGTTTTTTTATATTTGATGAGCAAAGCGACAAGGGGTGCCGTCGGAGAAGGAGATGCCCTTGTTTATCTGATGACAGGAGTAACGCTTGGCTTTTTTGGCAACATAGAACTTTTGACATTAAGTTTGTTTTTTTCTGCTATTGTTTCGGTGTTTCTCCTTGTTTTCCGTAAAGTAGGGAAAAAGAAACGGATTCCGTTTGTTCCTTTTACGGCAATCGCTTACGGGGTGGTGATGGTTTTATGAAAGAAGCAAGTTATACGGTAGAGGCGGTGTTTGTCGGCTGCATTACGATATGGGTCATACTGGCGCTTCTGTACAGCAGTTTTTATATCCATGACCGCATGATATTAGGCTCTGAAATTGGAAACCGGATAGAATGTGGCAGTGAGCGGGGAGAATTGTCCGTTTCTGAAAAAGAAGAAAATAATCTTTGTCGTCTGCTCAATGAGAAATTATTTTTAATGAAAATCAATCAGGTGTCACTTACCAAAAAGATAGCATCTGTGCGTGCGGATGTCCGGTATTCACTGCCGATTTCTTTATCCGAAATAAAGGCACTTTTTGTAACGAGGGAAACCGGGCAGAATTTTGTATTTACAAAGGAACTGATTCGTCCCATGGAAATGAAGTGGGATTATGATTTGCTGAAAGGAAAAGGAGGGGGAAAATGAAGCAGGAATTTGTTCAGGAGGGCATGAGAACCTATTTAAAAATTGAGGGAGATGATTTGGAAAATGTCGGGGATAAAATGTTTTCTTATCAGACGATTCCCGGTTTTGTGCCGATGGAGATTGAATGGGTGGATGAGAAAAAACAATATGTGTATGATGTGACCGGTAAGTTGAATTTGAAACAATATCTGGAAAAGGATGGTATAGGAAAACATAAAGTGAAAAAGGTTATGGAATGTTTGTTATCCCTGCCGGAACGGTTAGAGTCATATTTACTGGATGGAAATGATGTGAGGATACTGCCGGATTGTATTTTTGTGGATAAACATTCGGAAGAAGTGTATGGCATATATTATCCGGGGAATGATTGTTATGGAATGACTGCTTATGCGGCAGTTGCCGAGTTTATAATTGACCATATGAATCAAAAGGATACTGAACTGGCATTTTTCGTGTATGGACTGCACAAAAGGTTTCTTGAAGAAGGGATGACACTTGTTGCTTTGCGGGAATATATGGATTCGGATTCCCATGTGGAAACAGATTTTGCAAAAGAGGAAGAGAAAAAAGATTCTTTGATTTATCAGGCAAAGTCAACTCCGGATAAAGAATTTTTACCGTTTAAAAAAGGGCAGATGGACACAGAAGTTTTGCGGCATGCGGTTCCGATTGGAGTTTTAATTTTAGGAGTTCTGGTGCCGGTTGTTTTGTATGCAGGCGGATGGTTTCGACTGGCGGTTTCCGGTGGAACAGACTGGGTAAAAGCAGCCGGAGCATTTATATTTTTTCTTGGCGTTTCTGTATATGGGGCTTGGAAATTGTGGCCGCAAAAGGAGATTGTTGCTTCTTGGGAAGAGACGGATTTGCTATCGGTCTGTTTGATTCCCTGTCAGGGAAAAGAAGAACCGGTTCCGCTTTCGCATTTTCCGTTTTTGATAGGAAGTGAGAGAGAACGGGTCGATGGCGTGCTGTGCGCCAAAGGAGTGAGTGCTATTCATGCACAGTTTGTCCGGGAAGGAGATGTGGTATATCTGCTGGATGAAGAGTCCGGGCAGGGAACTTTTTATAATGATACACGATTAGTTCCGTGGCAGAAAACAAAGGTAAAGGACGGAGATATCCTGCGGTTTGGGACTGGCGAGTATGTGGTGGAAATCACTTAAAATAACGACACAAAATTAGCGGATGTCCGGAAAGGTCATGTGGTGCAGATAGGTTTTCTGAAAATCCGGGTGTTCCCCTAAATTCAAAGGGACGCAGTCGTTTTGAATCGCCGGTGTCCGTTCATAGACAGCCCATTGATACAATCCCTGAAGACAAGTGTTTCCCATTACTTTTATTTCAGAAATGCAAAGGTCTGAAAACAAGCCGATGCACTGACAGTCTTCAATTGACAGATGGAATCCAAAACCGCCGCCAAGATATAGTGTGAACGATTCCTTTTTTGATACACCGGATTCCGCTAGGAGAATATCGATACCGGCAGCAATGGCAGCAATGGCGAGCTGGATACTGCGTAAATCTTCGGGAAGGAAGGTGATTGATTTTCCATCAGGACTTTTTGACAAAACAATACCGTCTGTCTTAAATTTTTCAGTTAGGACACCGTCACTTGTCACATAGTGTTTACGAAGTAATTCGGCACACAGGCTGATGGCACCGGAACCGCAGATTCCGATTGGATGGGCATTGTTTATTGTCGTAAGGGAAGGGAAAAGAGTTCTCAAAACGACATGTGAAATAGCCCCCGAAATGCCGGGACATCCACAGGAGAGGCCGTTTCCCTCAAAGGCGGGACCTGCCGCAGTTGCAGCGGTATAGAGTTTTCCTTTGTGGTTAAGAACCATCTCACCGTTGGTTCCCAAATCAAGAAACAAAGCATTTTCACCGGATGACGGTAAATGGCAGGAAAGAAGCCCTGCGGTAATATCGCCGCCGACAAAGGCAGAAATCCAAGGGGCGGTGTAGACGGTGCAGTTTCCAATGGAAAGTGGTTCCGGGGAAGGTACCTTGATCGTAAAAGGGCTGTGACCAAGGCTTGTACAGTCATAGCCAAACAGCAAATGTATCATGGTGGTGTTTCCGCCGATATAACAGAAGCGAATGGCAGAAATGTCATTATGTGTCATCTGGCAGAGGAGGGCGGTTTCTTTTTTTATATGTTTACGGATGCAATCCGTTAAATCGGAAAGATTTCCATGCGTCGCAGCCTGAATTCGGGAAATGACATCCGAACCAAAATGGGCTTGTGGATTTGCGGAAGTTTTACACTGGCGCAGAGCACCGGACTCTTTATCAATAAACGCCATGGCAATCGTTGTTGTACCAAGGTCAATTAAAAGGGTGTCGGCAGTGCCGTCGGATGTTTCCATTTTTTCTAAGGAGACACTTTGAATTTTGTCAGAAGTATCCGGAAGGGATACATCCATTGGCTTCTTTGGAATCAGGGAGCAGTCAAAGGAATACCGCGCACCATTACAGCGATGGGCACCGTGGCAGTTACAGGGAAGTGAAAATCCCTGCTCCTCAATCAGAGTCAATATATTTTTAGTATTCTGCGCATCCGCATGAATGTGAATGTTCATAAGAAATCCTTTCCTCGGCAGATTGACCGACCTTTCATTCTGTGTTACAATTCATCATAGCATAAAGTTTAAAAAAGAGGAAGAACAGGGAGAAAAATATGGAGACTAAAAACCGCATTCCGGTGATGACGCTTTTGCTGATTTTGATTAATGTTGTGGTGTATCTGTATGTGGAAATTCATGGTTCCAGTTATGATGCCGAATATATGATAAAAATGGGCGCTGTGTATGAGCCGTATATTGTACAGAGACATGAATATTACCGGCTTATTACGCATTTTTTCCTTCATTTTGGATTTGATCACCTGTTTAACAATATGATTTCTCTTTTGATACTTGGTTATTCACTGGAGAAAGTAACAGGGAAAATAAGATTTTTAATTTTATACTTTTTGTCCGGAATATTGGCGGGAATTGTTTCCTTAGCGTACAATCTGTCAATGGCACAGGAAAGTGTATCTTGTGGTGCATCGGGTGCCATATATGGTTTGATGGGTGCGCTGCTTGTGATGTTAGTTGTGGGGAACCGGGGAAGGTTGTCTTCGGAAGTACCCCGATATATTTTGTATCTTGCCATTAGTTTGTATAGTGGGATGCAGGATCCGACGATAGATAATGCCGCCCATATTGGCGGTTTTGTAGCAGGTGCTGTCATTTGTTTATGCATGACGCGGTTTATCCGAATGGAGGTTTCTTATGAGAGTTAATATTTATTATGGTGGACGAGGTCTGATTGATGACCCGACGTTGTATGTGTTAGAGAAAATTACAAAAGTGCTGGATGAATTGCGGGTTACTGTGGAACGCTATAATCTATATGAAGATAAGCGTGCGATTACCGTACTTCCAAAGACGTTAAAAGAGGCAGACGGTGTGATTTTGGCGGCTTCTGTGGAGTGGTTTGGATTTGGCGGTTTTCTGCATCAGTTTTTGGATGCATGCTGGCTGTATGGCGACAAAGAAAAACTTTCCCATATGTATATGATGCCGGTTGTGATGGCGACAACGTATGGGGAGAGAGAGGCAGAGTATTCTCTGATCCGCGCATGGGAAATGCTTGGCGGTGTGCCGGGCGAAGGTATCTGTGCATATGTAGATAATCATGTGGAATTCGAAATGAATGCACAGTTTGGCCTAATGATTGAAAAGAAAACAGAGAATTTTTACCGCATGATTTCAAAAAAGGCGGTTGCTTTCCCGAACAGCAGCGTTGCCGTAAAGAGAAATGTATTAAGAACCAGCAATCTTTCCCTGACGCCACAGGAGAGCGAGCAGTTATCAGAGTATGTTTCCAATGATAACTATGTAAAAAAACAAAAAGAAGATATTGAGGAATTAGCAAGTTTGTTCAAAGGGATGCTTGGTGAGGAAAAAGATGAAGACGATTATGTAGAGCGTCTGAAAAGCCACTTTTTCCCGATGGAAGGACTAAAAGCAGTTTTTCGTATTGATTTAGTGGAAGAAAAATCTTCTCTTATTATTGATATTAATGATTCAAAACTGAATTGTTACCGAGGAACGGTGGAGCAGGCAGATGTTACAGCGAAAGTGAAGACCGCAGTTTTCGAGCAGGTGCTTGATGGCACAAAAACTTTCCAGAGTGCATTTATGTCCGGCGAGTTATCGGCACAGGGAAATTTCAAAATCCTGCGCAATTTTGACACCATTTTCCGGTTTCAGAATATATAACATGGAGGAAATGAAGGATGAGTGTGGATAATTGTATTTTTTGTAAGATTCTTGCGGATGAGATTCCATCATCGGTTGTGTATGAGGATGATATGTTTCGTGCCATACTAGATGTGAATCCGGCTGCGAAAGGTCATGTTATTATTTTGCCGAAGAAGCATGCGGCAAACATATTTGAACTGCCGGATGAAGAGGCATCGAAGATTTTGATTGTAGCCCGCAAAATTGCGAAAGCTTTGAAAGAGGCTTATCACTGCGATGGAGTAAATATTTTGCAGAATAACGGAGAGGCAGCAGGACAGACCGTATTCCATCTGCATGTTCATGTGATTCCTCGTTTTGAGGGGGACACAGATCATATTAACATTGGCTGGAAACCGGGTGAAACACCGGCTGATTTACAGGAAATCGCAGAAGCAATTAAAGCAAATTTATAAGGAGAGGATTTTCCTATGAAACGAATTATTTTGACGGGCGGCGGCACCGCCGGACATGTAACGCCGAATATCGCGTTGATTCCGGAGCTTAAAAAAAGAGGATTTGAGATTCATTACATTGGTTCCAAAACAGGAATTGAAAAAGAATTGATTGGAAACTTTGATATTCCGTACTATGGAATTTCTTCCGGTAAACTGCGCCGCTATTTTGACGTAAAAAACTTTACGGACCCATTCCGTATTTTGAAGGGATATTCAGAGGCAAAGAAACTGATTAAGAAAATCAAACCGGATGTTATCTTTTCAAAGGGCGGTTTTGTAACGGTGCCGGTTGTAAAAGCAGCGAGCAGACAAAAAGTTCCATGTGTGCTGCATGAATCCGATATTTCACCGGGACTTGCCAATCGTCTCTGTATTCCGTCCGCTACGGCAATTTGTGCAAACTTTCCGGAAACGATTGCCAATCTGCCGGAGGATAAAGCATATCTGACAGGAACGCCAATCCGAAGCGAGCTGTTTTCCGGAAACCGTCTCAAAGGACTGGATTTTTGTGGATTTACGGCAAACAAACCGGTTATTCTTGTAATTGGCGGAAGTCTTGGCTCCGTTCGTGTGAATGAGGCAGTCCGGGAGATTTTGCCAAAGTTATTAGAAAAATATCAGGTCATTCATCTGTGTGGAAAAGACAAAGTGGACGAATCACTGAAACAGACAGAAGGCTATGTGCAGTTTGAGTATATTCAGAAAGAATTGTGCGATTTGCTGGATGCAGCAGATTTGGTGATTTCGCGTGCCGGCGCAAATGCAATTTGTGAATTGCTGGCCCTTCATAAACCGAACATTCTGATTCCGCTGTCGTTGGAAGCAAGCCGCGGTGACCAGATTTTGAATGCGGCTTCTTTTGAAAAACAGGGCTTTAGCTATGTGATTAAAGAAGAAGAATTAACGAGCGAAAAATTGTTGGCAGCCATTACATCGGTTGATGAGAATAAGGAAACTTATAAACAGGCAATGAGTCAAAGCAATCAGCAGGATGCTGTTGTGAAAGTTGCAGATATTATTGAAAAAGCTTGTAAATAATTGGATGATGCCGAAAATTGGCAGATAATCCAAAATAATGTCATACGATTTTTGAATTTGATGGGATATCCTTCTAGGCAGAAGAATATCCCATTGTTATACTTGTCTTATCAAACAGGAAAGGAAGATGAATATGACAGAGTGGATTCAAAAACAGTATGTTGTGGCAGGTATTGCTGCTGTGTGTCTTGTATCAATGTTAGTTAAGTGCCTCATTCGCTACAAATACCGGGCGATGCTTAGGGAGGTACAGGATATGGGACATTCCAAACACAAACTTGTAAAATCGATGGTGATGAAATTCGATGCCTGCTATAAGTTAAAAATGGGAGTTCCCAATGTTTCTCTTTTTGTGAAGAAATATTTGTGGCACTACCGCATGATGGGGCTTTATATGAAAACGTGGGAAAATATCAATGGGTTCTGTCTTGTAATTGTAATGGCGGGAAGTATGGCAAGCGGTATTTTTGCCATGATGCAGGGAATGTCTGCGGCAATTGTATTTTCTCAGCTGCTAGCCGGTGTTTTTGCAACCGGAGTTTTATTACTCATCGAATACATAGCAAATACATCGAATCTTTTTGACATGCTGCAGGTTGATATTACGGATTATCTGGAAAATATCTGCAAACCCCGCCTTGAAAATGAACTGTTTCATGCAGAGCATCTAAGTGAATATCAAAGAGAATATTTTGATGAGACATCGGAGCAGAAAGTTGTGGATTTGGATTTTTCGAAGAAAAAAACGGAACCTAAGAAATTAACATCAGAAGACCTTACGTTTACCAAAGAGGAAGAGAGTGTGATACGTGAAGTCATTCAAGAATATCTCGGTTAGTAGTTGACAGAGAGAAAATGGAAAGAGTATAATTTATGGTAAGTGGATTAATAGACTAATAACACAACAGGAGGAACAATTTGATGGGAAAACATGTTACGTTTGATTATTCGTTAGCGGATAAATTTATCCGTGAAGATGAAGTGGAATTGATGATGGCTTCGATTCATGCGGCAAGAGAGACTTTGGAGTCAAAAAGCGGGGCAGGAAATGATTTCCTTGGCTGGATTGATTTGCCGGAAGATTATGACAAGGCTGAGTTTGAGCGGATTCAGGCAGCAGCGAAAAAGATTCAGTCAGATTCAGATGTATTGGTCGTAATTGGTATTGGTGGATCCTATCTTGGTGCTCGTGCAGCAATCGAATTTTTGAGACACTGCTTCTATAACAGTGTGGACAAGTCTGTACGCAAGACACCGGAAATTTATTATGCAGGTAATAATATCAGCGGTACATATCTGTCACAGCTGATTGAGACAATCGGCGACCGTGATTTCTCGGTAAATGTCATTAGTAAATCGGGAACCACAACGGAACCTGCGATTGCTTTCCGCGTGATGAAAGAGATTCTTGAAAATAAATATGGAAAAGAAGAGGCTGCAAAACGAATTTATGCAACGACGGATAAAGCAAAAGGTGCGTTGAAGAGTCTTGCAACTGAAGAAGGATATGAAACATTTGTAGTACCGGATGATGTAGGCGGAAGATTTTCCGTATTAACAGCTGTTGGTCTTCTTCCGATTGCAGCAAGTGGCGCTGATATCACAAAACTTATGGAAGGTGCACAGAGTATGCGTAAGCTTTGCTTAGAGACACCGATTGAGAAAAATGATGCCATTTTATATGCAGCAGTTCGTAACCTTTTGTACCGCAAAGGCAAATCCGTTGAGGTGCTCGCAAATTATGAACCGATTTTCCATTATGTAGGTGAATGGTGGAAACAGCTTTATGGCGAGAGCGAAGGAAAAGACCAGAAAGGTATCTTCCCGGCTTCCGTTGATTTGACAACCGACCTTCACTCAATGGGGCAGTTTATTCAGGACGGTTCCCGTATTATGTATGAGACCGTAATGGAACTGGAAAAACCGGCACTTGACCTTACCGTGAAAAAAGAAGAAAATGATTTGGACGGCTTGAATTATCTGGCCGGAAAAACATTGGATTTTGTAAATAAGAGTGCGATGAAAGGAACACAGCTTGCTCATACGGATGGTAATGTTCCAAATCTGCAGATTCGTATTCCGGAGCAGAACGAGTTCTATCTTGGTGAGTTGTTCTACTTCTTTGAATATGCCTGCGGTATCAGTGGATATCTGCTTGGCGTGAATCCATTTAATCAGCCGGGCGTTGAGAGCTACAAGAAAAACATGTTTGCTCTGCTTGGTAAACCGGGTTATGAGGAATTAAGTAAAGAATTGCTTGCAAGATTATCGTAAGGAAAAAGACAAAACAAAAGGGACCGTCAAATGACAGTCCCTTTTTAATTTTAATAAAAATTATTCAGCTTCAATCGCACCGGTAGGACATGCTGCTGCGCAAGAACCGCAATCCAAGCAAGCTCCGCCGTCGATTTCGTAATGTGCATCGCCTTCTGAAATAGCGCCTACTGGACACTCAGATGCACATGAACCACAACTGATGCAAGAATCAGAAATTTTATAAGCCATTTTTAAATCCTCCTTTTCTCAAAAATATTTTGAACATACTCACATGATAATACAATTTGCTCAAAAATACAAGGGAAAATTTATCGATAAGCCCTTAGAAAAGAATGGAAAAGGAGCATGACTTACGTTACTGATAAAAAATATCATTACTGAGCGGCAAGCTGTTTGCCAAGTGCCTTACATTCAGCAATAGCATCGTCATTTGGGACTTCCTGACAAATCAGACCCTCGCCGTTTAATACACGTGCGCCGGCTGCTTCCATACGCTCTACCCAGTCACGCATCCACTGACCGTCACCCCAGCCATATGAGCCAAAGAGTGCAATGGTCTTTCCACCAACGCTTCCTTCCAACTCGGATACAAAAGGTTCCATTTCGCTTTCTTCCAAAACCTCTGCGCCCATTGCCGGACATCCGAGTGCAAATACTTTTTCTGTTTTCAAGGCATCCAGAGAAGCGTCCGTAACATCAATAATTTTAGCTTCTTTGCCTGCTTCTGTTACGCCTTCGCTAATCGCTTCTGCCATAGCCTGCGTGTTTCCTGTCTGTGACCAATAAACAATCGATATCATAGTTAAACCTCCTTTATGTAGTTAGTTAAATCTAACTCACGCTTATACTAGTTTACTTTATGAAATCTGTCAACCGGATTATTGATAGATTTAATCAGCATCCATTAATTGAGATTCTTTCTTAAAAATGGAAAAACTTTACAGACCCAAAATGCGAATAACATTCCTTGACAAAGAATACACTTGTGACTATAATCGAAATAGCATGATATGATAGTTATCGATGACGAAAGCCAAAAGGAGGATATATACTATGTTGAAGGAAGTAACAAAGGATATGTTGATTGGAGAAATTTTGCAGGCAGACGCAACGGTTGCACCGATTCTTATGGCGTCCGGTATGCACTGCATTGGCTGCCCGGCTTCTCAGGGAGAAAGTCTAGAGGAAGCAGCAATGGTTCACGGCATTGACAGCGATGAACTGGTTACGAAAATTAATGAGTATCTGGCAACAAAGAATGCATAAGATTGTATTAAAAAAGGACCGCTTTTGTGGTCCTTTTTTTCATGTTCTTAATTCATTACAGCCTTAAATATCAGCAAGTTTAGTTAATGCGTTGTCTTTCAAAATCAGACAAAAATGCTCATTATAATATGCCTGTGTGGCATAAGTAACATTTTCCTCTTTTGCGTATTCAGCCAAAGCAGAACACATCAGGCGGAAAGCATTTTTTCCTTTGCCGCGGTGGAGTAACAAGAAATACCGCTTAGTAGCAGGGTCTTTCCACAAACTGTTTTTGCCACGGTAATCGCAGTCAATCTGACCGGTAAGTGCTATCAGCGTATTTAAGGAATCAAAGGAGAATACTTTGATTCGGTCAGCAAGCGGTTCTGCCTCTTTTTTCTTAGTTTTACGTCTGTTTCCCTGCAAAGCCTCCTTTAATGGTACAAATTCACCTGATGATTCAGAAGAATCTTTTGTTTCATTATCTTCAGCTTCTTCCAATAATTCATGGAGCTGCTCGAAGCAGTTTATGAAATCCTCAGAATTCTCCGGTGCATCTTCTTCTAACAAATCATTGTCGTCGGAATCGGCATCATCCGATGGGCCAAACATGGAGAAACGCTCATCCAATTCATCCGGATTATCAACTTTATTAATAAGCAGAATGATGGAATCCCGTGAAGTCGGGATTGCCTCAATCATAAGTGGAATATCATCCGCATCAAAACCTAAGTCTATATTCGCTTGCTCCATTATATCACGAAAAAGTTCTTTAGCTTTATCGGAGCCGTAAGCCAATTCACTGATTTTGAGCTGACGTTCCATCAAATCATGTTTGTTTAAGGTACAACGGATTTGATTTTCACTCGTTCGTTCAATCTTCACAAGCACACATCCTTTCATATTTTCTATTGTAGAAAAGTATAAGTTATCTTATCTATAAAGTCAACACTAAGTGAAAAAAAACAAGGGGGAAAGTCGTTTAGTCGTTTGGGATGAGCTGAAACGGATAGACGACACTTGTTTTGGCAAAATCACCTCTTATATAATAGAAGCAGGTAAGTCAAAGCGATACGATGGGAGGTGCAGGAAAATAATCTATGACTTGCCGGGATGGAACGAAAAATGGCACTTTCATATGATAATATCACGGAAAAGTATTATGAGGGGGAAACTATGCAGCAGAATCAATGGATTGTAGACGAGATGAATCAGGTTTACAAACAAGGAATACGAGTCGATGTAAATGGGCTTTCGTATAATCCGAAAACCTCAGCAAATTTAATGCGTGTATTGGAAAATGGTTCCTATATGCTAGACTATGAAGGAGACATGTTGGGGCGTATTGTGGCTCTGCACGTGGATTCTGTCGGACCATCGGAACAGCCATCCTATAAGACGCTACGCTGTAAAAAAACAAAAAACAGGCCGGAAAAAAAGAGGCGCAGCGAAAAAAATAAAAAAAAATAATTTTTTTGCAACTTTTCCTCTCTTTGAATCGTCTTATTGGTATAAAGGGGTAAGAAAAAGCCCAAAACAATAAACTTAGTAAAAGGGAGGTTTTTTTATGAAAAAACAAATTTTATTTGCGGCGACAGCATTGATGCTCACCGCAGGCGTAGTGGCAGGATCAAATGAGTCGGCAGCAAAAGCACCGAAAAAGATTGCGATTAACAAGAAGAATTTTCCGGATCAGGTCTTTCGTGAACTTGTAAAATCCAATTATGACAAGAACAAAGACAAAAAGCTCTCAAAGGGCGAGATTAAGAAAGCAAAGAAGTTTGGTACATCCAGTACCAAAAACTCGATTAAGATTAAGAAGTCAAAGTATGGAAAGTATACCAAAAAGTATATTAAGGACATTAAGAACTTTAAGGGAATCGAGAAACTGACAAATCTTCAGAAGTTTGTTGCGAACGAGACGTCAGTAAAAACCATTAACTTAAAGAAGAACAAGAACTTAACATATCTTGAGATGCAGGATGGCAATCTGCGCAAGATTGATTTGAATAGTAACAAAAAATTGAAATATGTCTATCTGGCGTATAACAAAATTTCTTCCCTCAAGATGAACAAATGTAAAAAATTACTGATTGTAAATATTCAGGGACATATGGTTAAGAAAGTAAAAATCAACCGTAACAAAGCAACTGTTGTATACGGTGAAGATTATTATGCACCATATGCAGTTACAAAAGTAAAAGAAAATTTCAGCAATTTGAATAAAGCAGGACAGATGGATGGCGATGGAACGTTCTGTGTATATGAGTGGGCAGCAGACCATTCCAACTGTCTTCGTAAAACGGTAAGCGGCGCTGCTATGGCGAGTCAGCCGGTAGCCTTAGATGCAGATGCTGCAGCAAAGGCAAAGGGCATGCAGCAGATTACGGCACAGTGGAAAGATGCGAAAGGCAACTTCTACTTCTTAGCAGATAAAGATGGCGATATGGTTGCTAAGACGGCATATTATCTGGTGAAGGTGAATGCACAGGGTAAAATCGAGGCTGAACTTGCAGTCAACGACCAGTTGATTCCAAATATGACCGGTGTTCAGGAAAAATACAGTATGGAACTTTTGGCAGTTCAGAACAATACTGCCGTACTCAGTATTTTGACTACCGGAAATAATGGTGTTGTAACGGTTGACTTAGATAAATTGACGATTACAAAAGAGGCTGTTTGCAGTTTTATCCCGAAAACAGCAGAGGGGGATGTGATTGCCGGCGTTGAACAGGATGGATTTGAGTTTCATGATGTAGTAGTCAGCAAATTGGTTTCTTCCGGTGTGCAGAAAGCAGCGGATGGAAAAACAGACGTAGAAAAATGTCTGTTGTCAAATGGGCACGTTATGAGTATTCCGCTCCGTGAATCCTATGGTATGTATGGCAGTGCGGTACAGATTTACGGGCAGAACATTTATGTGATTTCCGGCGAAGGATTTTTCAAAGCAAAACTGACCGCTAAGAAATTTACACAGCTTTATGGAATCAGTAACTTTGATGGCATGCAGGAAAGTGAAGTAACCTTTAGTCTGGCTATGAAGAATGAAAAAGAAATTTATCTTATGAGCGAAAAGCAGGACGATGATGATAAGGTGACATACCAGTTGCAGGCTGGTAAAATCGGATAAAGAGACTCGGGAGTAGTAAGAAGTAATAAAGTAAGAGCCGCCAGTCGTTTATGTCCCCTCAAAACGGCTGGCGGCTTTGGTTGCAGAAATGGCGCAGATAGGCTATAATAAGGCAATATCAATAGATAATATTACGAAGACAGGAGTAAACGAATGAGAGAACAACGATGGAAGAGATTGCGAATCGGACTATTGATTATTGCCTTTTCGGCGATTGGAATGCTTGAATATGTGCAGTTAGTACAGGCATTTGATTTACCACAGATGATGTTAGTCGTTCCGGTGGTGTCCGTGATTGCCATGCTTTTACTTGGAAAATACAGTTTTTTTGTGCCGGTCTGCACGATTGTACTTGCGAGTGCATATCAGATTTTGGCGGGAAGTGAAAATGCGGTAGCAGAGCTTCAGACCAGTGCAAGAAGTATCGCAATTATTTTATTTGAATGTCTGCTTGTGCTTATGATCGCACAGTTTATCGGATTGGGACTTGGGGCAGCTGCCCGCACATTAGGAAAGAAGAATAAAAAAAGAGTGGTAAAGATTGTTATCGGCGTAGTCTTTGCGGTTGTTTCGCTTGTGCCGTATCTGCTTTTATTCCATAATCCGCTGTATCCTATGACAGCAAGACACCGTTTAAAATCATTTGCGGACAAGACTATTACCGACTATCCGATTGCGGATAAAAAAGTGTATTATTCTTTGAATGATTCGCGGTACATGTGCCGCGTTATTATGTCTGACGGACAGGTTCGCGTGCTGTATTTAGATGAGAACGGAGAAGCAAAGCGGCAGTAGTTTACAGGACTCCGAAACTCTTTAAAACAAAAATCCAAAGCGTCAGAGTCAGTGAGGACAAAAGTGTCGTCAGGACAATGATGCTGGATGTCAATATGCCATCGTTTCCGGTGTTTTTTGCCATAATGTAGCTGGAAACCGTAGTCGGTGAGCCAAGCATAACAAGCAGTGCCATGAGTTCCTGATTGCGGTAGCCAAAGAAGACGGCAAGCGGTAAAAACAGACCGGCAAGCAGAATCAATTTGATAAAAGAAGCAAGAAGGGTTGGTTTCATTTTTTTCAATGCTTTTTTTCCTTCAAAGCTGGCACCGATGGAAATCAATGCGAGAGGGGTTGCAGTGTTTGCCACACTTCCAATGGCTTTATTGACAAAGGATGGAAAGTGCAGGTTCAATAAAGCGAATGGAAGTGCGATCAGAATACTAAGTAAAATCGGATTCTTCATCACATTGATAAAAGTTTCTTTCATATTAGGCTTTTTACCGCCGTTGTCACCTTTTAACGTAAGGATGATGACGGCGAAAATATTATATAAAGGAACGCAGCCGATAATCATTAAAGGAGCCATGCCGACGCTGTCATACATATTGTTGATGAAAGCAAGTCCTAAAATGGCGGCGCTGCTGCGGTAAGAGCCCTGAATAAAGGCACCTTTTTGCTCTTCATTTTTCATGAATTTCTCGGTAAGTCCCCACAAAACGGCGATGGAAAAAATAGTGACAGAAAAACAGAATAACACATATTTTCCGTCAAAGGCAGAACCTACATTATTTTCTGTCAAATCCGAAAATAAAAGAGCCGGCAGTGCGATGCGGAATACGTAGCGGTCCGCTGTTTTGGTAAATTCATCGTTGATAATTTTTGTTGTTTTTAAAACCTTTCCTAAGATGATAAGTAAAAAAATAGGAAGTGTGGCGTTAATACTGTAAATTAAGTTTGACATAATAATTTCCCTTCTTAGGCCATCTCTGGAGTAGACCTACAAAATTATTTTACCATGCCTGTCAAGAGTATCGTGACAAATGGCGGTCTTTGTGGTACGATAAAACTATCCATAATTTAAAAATTTTGATGGAGGTAATTAATTATGTTAGAACAGTTAAAAAAAGAAGTATACGAAGCAAACATGGAGCTTCAGAAAAAAGGACTTGTCATCTACACTTGGGGAAATGTAAGTGGAATTGACCGCGAAAACAATTATGTTGTTATTAAGCCAAGTGGTGTTGAATACGATGAATTGACGCCGGATGATATGGTTGTTGTTGATTTTGACCAGAATGTAATCGAAGGAAAATACCGTCCGTCTTCGGATACGGCAACACATGTTGAATTGTACCGTGCATATCCTTCTTTAGCAGGTGTTGTCCACACGCATTCAACGTGGGCAGTAACATTTGCGCAGGCAGGAATGTCGATTCCGGCACTGGGAACGACACATGCGGATTATTTTTACGGAGATATTCCGTGCACAAGAGATTTGACCGCAGAGGAAATCAACTTGGATTATGAGAGAAATACAGGACTTGTCATTATCGAGACAATTGGGGATAAAGACCCGATGGAAGTTCCGGGAATCGTTGTAAAGAACCACGGACCATTTGCGTGGGGAACAAGCCCGGCAAATGCCGTTTACAATGCGGTTGTTTTGGACAAAGTAGCAGAAATGGCGCACCATACACTGACATTAAATCCTCGTGTAAAACGCGCGCCACAGTATTTGATGGATAAGCATTATTTCCGCAAACACGGAGCCAATGCTTATTATGGACAGGATAACTAATTTTCGTTATTTCTTCTCCGCGAGAGGGATAGGGCATCCTGTAAGACTTCTTGTTTACCATCACGAAAACGAATAACAAGAGAATAGGTACCGCTGTACATTTCCGTTAGAGGAACGGTAAGTGTGTAGCGGTATTTTTCGTACAAAGATTCATCAAGCGGCGGATTCGTCAAATCAAGCTGATAAATGCGGTCCGGATGACTGAATACAATTTCCTGAATCAAGTCACCGGTTGTGTTTACTAACAAACTGTCGCCGTTTATGGAAAATGTAATGCCGTAAGTATTTTTCATAAATTCTAAATCAGTGGCAGAAGATGTCTCTACGGAGGCTGCCTTGTAAAAGACCGGTGCTTTGAGCCAGCCGACGACCGGAAATTCAATTTTTTCCAGACATTCTCCAAAATGCGAAAACTGCTCTAACGAGTCGCTGATGACGGATTCGAAAAATTCCTGCTTCAGATGTGTGGCAGGAGAAGTTACTTCTCTTTCATAAGGGGAGTAGATATGCTGGATTGCACCGGTTTCCCGGTTGATTTCCAATAATAACTTGTCTCCTTTTTTGGCATCTGAAGAAAGCACTAACAAGTTTTTGTTTTCCGCAGAAATTTCGCCATATACGTCAAAAATGCCATCACCCACATAGTAGGTGCGGTAACATCTGCCAAGCAAATCCACCTCATATATGTGTGTTGGTAAAAGCCCCTGTTCGGTTTTTACCAGATAGTCCGGATGAACAATCAGAAAGTGTCCGTCCGAGAGAGGAATTAAATTATCATCTTTTGCCGGAAGCGATAAGAAATAACGATACATTCCCTGTTTGTCCTGCACGCATGGATAATGGTTTGTTTCGCTCAATGTGCCGGTATGCAATGTGATTTCACGGCTTTTAATAGGCTGGTTTGACTCGTCATATAATGTCAAAGTAATGATATTATCCGTGTTCTCGCATAAGCCGAAAACAGGAAGCACGTGATTGGTTGTGTACGTCATGGAATCGTAGTGCCAGGGCATACAAAAATCGCTCAAAACTGTGTAAGATAAACGGCATCTTGTGTCGGTGTGAAACATGCAAAGTGCAGTGAGCGGTGTGATGCCATAGGGATTTAACAAAAGTTCCATCGACTCAAATGAAGTCGAGGCATCGTGGCTTCTTGCCCATAAAAGATTTTCTGCCATCCTTGTTTTCTCAGTCAGAGAAATTGTCACCGGAATCTGGCCGGATACCGTTTGATTTAAGCGCAGACGGTTAAGGCTCATAAAATCAATTTTATATTGTGTGACATGGCTTTTCAGCCATGAAGTGATTTTGTTTGGCATAAGATAAAATCTCCTTTGTACTTTTTACCCATTTTACCTATATAGTGTAATTATAGCAAAAAAAATATGTAAAAAGTATGTTTTTTTGTATAAATCACTCTTTTTTTACATATTTGCGGCACCGGACGAGCAGGTAAATGTTTGGAAGAAGGAGGAAAAGGTTAATAAAATCAGTCATTTCCCAGACAAGAGCAAGCGGCATAATGCCTCCGGAAAAAATCATAATGAGGTAAAGAGTCTGGTAAAAACGCTCATATTTTCCCTGAAACAAATAGTCAAATCCCTGCTTGCCAAGGTAACTCCAGCCAATTAAGGTGGCAAGAGCAAAACTGATAATGGCAATGGATAAAATTTCATCACCGAAAAATGGAAGTTTTCCAAATGCGGCGGTCGTTAAGGCGGAGGCGGGAAGCGTCTGCCATTCGGACGGAAATTCCAACTGATAGCAGACAAGTACAAGTCCGGTGATGGCGCAGAGAACGACGGTGTCCCAAAAGGTAGCGGACATGGAAATGGCGGCCTGTTTGACGGAATCATCTTCCGAGCAGTGGCCGGCAATCAGGCCGGTTGTGCCAAGTCCGGATTCGTTTGTAAAAAGCCCCCTTGCCACGCCATAGCGGATGGCTTTTCCCATCGTGTATCCGGCAAAACCGCCACCGATGGAAGGCAGTGCAAAAGCGGAGGAAAAAATTAATTTCAGAGAGGGCAGAAGATAATCTGCGTGCAGAATGAGATAGAGAAGACATCCGCCAAAGAAAAAAATAGCCATAGTCGGCACAATGGCGATGGAGACATTTTCAATCCATTTGCGTCCCTGCATTAAAATTAATCCCACAAAAAAAGCGGTTATAATCGCACAAGTGGCAGGCGGAAGCGAAAAGACCTGATGACAGGTTTCGGTTATTGCGTTGCTTTGTGTGGTGCATCCGATAAAAAATGCAGATAGCGTGAGCGCGGCACTGTAAAGAAGTGCAAGCGTTTTTTTGTGCAGTAAAAAATGAAGAATATACATGGGTCCACCGTGTCCCTGATAGCGGAAATGGTGGCACAAAAACGTTTCGGCGTAAGTGGTTGCCATGCCCAAAAGCCCGGTGAGCCAGCACCAAAACACAGCACCCGGTCCGCCTAAGAAAACGGCGGTGGAAATGCCTATAATATTTCCGGTTCCAAGCGTAGCAGCGAGCGTTGTTGTAAGCGAGCCAAAACGCCCAAATCCCTTTTTGTTTTTGCTGCCATCGGAAAGAGAAAGGGAGATGCCATATCCGATTTTTCGCTGCACAAGCCGTAAACGCAGGGTGAAGTAGACATGTGTGCCAAAAAGCATAACAAGAATAGGACCATTCCATAAAAGCTGATTTACATCAATTAAAAGTTTCAATCACAGACTCCTTTGGTTTCCTTTAGTTCATTGTATGAAAAATTTTTGCAAGTCATACTTTTGACAAGACCGTTTGCTAATCTCGTGGACAAATGAGATTTGGAGGAAGCTATGAAGAAACAATTCACATTCATCGAATCGATGATAAAGGTGGGAGTGATTGGTTTCGGCGGTGGGAATGCACTGATTCCGGTATTGGAGCAGGAAGTGGTAAACGAAAAAAAACTGGTAAGTAAAGATGAGTATGACAAGTCGGTTATTGCCGCAACGCTGACACCGGGGGCACTTCCGGTTGAAATTGCATCGGGGATTGGTCTGCATGTCGGCGGCATCGGTGGGATGCTCGCGGGCGGTGTATTGATGGCTCTTCCGGGAGTTGTGTTTACGGTATTGTATTTAATGCTGCTTAGCGGTGCGGATTCTAATATTTTACAGCAGATTCAGTATGCTTCCATCGGCATTACAGCGTTTATTTTGTGCCTTTTGACGCAATACATTGTGCAGACATTAAAGGCGTACCGCCACTCTAAATTCCGGGTGGCCGCATGGTTCGTAATTCTATTTGTGTTTATTGCAACGGGCGGAAATTATCTTTGCCGTATTTTTGGGTTAGGAATCCGGCTTCCTAAATTTTCGACAGTCCAGATACTTTTGCTTACACTTTTAGGAAGTGTTGTTGTAGGATTATTGTACCAGAAAAAGGTGAAAAAGAAGGATAAAAAGCCAAAACTGGCAGCCGGAAAACTGGGGGGCAGACTTTTGTTATGGGTTTTATTTCTGCTTTTGTTTTGTCTGCCGGCACTTTTTATGATGTGGCGTGAAGCGGCGGGCTTTGTAGGGCAGGGCGCTGTGTCTTCCTTTTTGTCATTTGGTGGCGGAGATGCCTATTTATCCATTGCCGACGGTCTTTTTGTGCCGGAATATATTTCAGAAAGTGACTTTTACAATCATCTGGTTGTAATCGTAAATGTGCTGCCGGGGTCTATTTTGTGCAAGACTTTGGCAGGGATCGGTTATTTGTGCGGAGAGGCGGTCGTTGGAACGATAGCCGGTGGATTTGCCTTTGCGGTGGCAGGATTTGCCTGTAGTGTTGCCTGCTCCTGTTTTGTCTTTTATCTGGTTTACCACTTGTATGACAGACTGGAAGGATGTGCCGTTTTTAAGGTAATCAAAAAGGCAATTCGCGTTGTTGTTTCGGGACTTTTGCTTACCGTGATGACAGGGCTTTTGTTGTCTGAGATGGAGATTAATTCAAATCCTGAGATTCCGCGTTTGGCGGTTCCCACAATGATTGCTTTCTTTTATTTCGTAAATCTGATATTATATCATAGGAAATGGAAAAACATCGGACGCATTGTCGTATCGCTTGTGCTTGCTTTTTTACTGTGCAATGTGCTCGAAGTTTAGAAACAAAGGAAAGCAGGTTATACTTATGCATATCTGGAAACATTTTTCTACGATTACAAGGCACCGTCATAAAGTAATCGTGCATTGCTTTATGGCAGGAATTTTCTGGCAGGGGCTTAGACACGATTTGTCAAAATACAGTCCGGCGGAATTTATTCCGGGGGCAAAAAATTATCTCGGTGATAAAAGTCCAAATGAAAAAGAGAGGGAACGGTACGGCTTTTCGCGTGCGTGGCTTCATCATCAGGGACGCAATAAACACCATTTTGAATACTGGGTTGATTACAATCCGAAGTTAAACCGGAAAGAACCGGTGGAGATGCCAACCCGTTATTTGATTGAAATGTTTTGCGACCGCGTGGCGGCAAGTAAAATTTATTATGGGGATGACTATGATACAGAGAAGCCGTTTCTTTATTTTGACAAAGGGAGAAAACGACGCTGGATGCACCCGGTAACGTCGCGGAAATTAGAGGATTTGCTGATTATGCTGCGCGATAGGGGGGAAAAAGAGACGTTTTCATACATTAAACACGTGATGAAACCGGAAGGAAAAAAAGATAAAGCTCATTGGAAATAAAAATTAAAAAAGCCTTTTTTGTGACAAAAACCTATGATAGGATTTCTTCCAGAATATGGGTGGACATGCGATTTCATTAAAGGAGAAAAGGAAAATGACGGAAAATGTTATTTGGCAGCCGAATAAGGTTTCGGCGAAAGACCGTTATCGTGTGCTCGGACAAAAGGGGCTTGTTGTTTGGTTTACGGGACTTTCCGGTTCCGGAAAATCAACGATTGCGGTAGAACTGGAGAAAATGTTGAATGATGCAAAAAAAGCAGTTTATCTTTTAGACGGAGATAACATTCGACATGGAATCAATTCGGATTTGGAATTTACGGATAAGGACCGTGATGAAAACATACGGCGGATTGGAGAAATTTCTGCCCTGTTTTGCGATGCAGGAGTTATTACACTGGCTGCTTTTATTTCCCCGTTTCGTAAGATGCGCCGGTTTGCGAGAGGGCGCGTCGGGGAAAATCAATTTCTTGAGGTATATGTGAGTACGGATTTTGAGACCTGTTGTAAGAGGGATCCAAAAGGTTTGTACAAAAAGAATATTAAAAATTTTACGGGGAAAGATTCCGGTTATGAGAAGCCGGAGAATCCGGAAATTGTTTTGGATACCATACATTTCACACCACAGGAGTGTGCAAAAGTTGTATATCAGGAAATTTTAAAAAGAATCAATTAGCAAAACGTGCATGGAGGAACAAAAATGGATAATTATTTTGTGTCTTCGTGTAAGAGGGTGAAGGATTGGATTTGCAGGCAGTTTGGGCAAAAGGAAAAAAAGGCGGTTCACCACAAGAAATTTGCCGATGGCGGTGAGGTCATTGTGTGGGAAACCGGACGGGCAGGTGAAGAAGCGGCGTCGTATGAGAATTTATTTCTCCGCAAAGAAATCGCAGGATTTCGCACGAATATACGTCGTGAGCAGTCCTGTTCCATAAAGTCACTGACTAGAGACTATTTGTATAAGCAGCTTTTGAGCAGTGGTGAGTACACGTTTGACCATATGCTCGTTATAAAAGATCCATATGGAGAGGCACCGTTGACTGCACTTGCTTTGTTCATTTTAGAAGAGCCGGCATGTGTCCGTGTTACGACAAAAGGAAATTTAAAGGAGACGGATTTTGTTACAGAACTTCCTAAGAAAAAAGAGCATCGAGTGCCGATTTTAGGAATGTATGCCGAAAAAGCAAATGACATCGTCATAGAGATTCTCGATGATGAGGGAAACTGCGTAAAAAGCCATACTTTCACGATACGAACGAAAAGACTGCCGAAGTCACTGCGCAACGTGATTACGGTGAAAAAATGGACCGACAAACCGGCGTATTCCAATATTATGATAAATGGCGGTGTCAAAATTCATACCTGCGTGTTTGATATCGAAGGGAAAATACGTTATTATCTCAGCCGCAAACCGAGAGGATATGGTATTTTTCCATTATCGGATGGTCACTTTTTTTACATGGAAAAATATATTTCCGTGCCATCCTATTCCAATCCCCAGACAGTAGAGTCTTATGATATGGACTATTTCGGTCGTGTGTTTCGAACCTATCTGACGGAAAAAGGGGTTCACCACACGGCGGAAGAAAAGGCAGGCGGCAACATTCTCACCGGAAGTAATTCGATGCTTGAGCATACGGAGGACTGCGTTATTGAGATTGACAGACAGACCGGTGAAATTGTGTGGCAGTTAAATATGGCAGAGATTTTTGATGAAACCTATCAGAATATGATGGACTGGTGCCATGTAAATTCAGCTGCGTATTATGAAAAAGACCGCACGATTTTGATTTCCCTCAGAAATGTGCATGCGGTAATTTGTGTAGATTACGATACGAAAAAACTCCGCTGGATTTTATCCGACCCGAAATTCTGGGAGGGAACAAAGATGACACCATATCTTTTGCAGCCGGAAGGTGATGTCAAATGGTGTTACCAGCAGCATGCGGCATTTGAAATTGCACTCCCGGATGAATCGAATCCGCAGAAAAAACGGATTATTGTTTATGATAATCACTGGGCAAAGCGTCGTAAGGCGAAGTCTTTTGATAAAGATCCGCTCAGTTATGTGAGTTTTTATGATATTGATGAGGAAAAGAAAACCGTTTCGCTGCATAAACGATTTGCCGGACCAAAGACAAGAATCCGTGCAAATGGAATCTATGTTCCTGACAAAAAGCGTGTGTATAATATGGCAGGTTCTTATGCAGAACCGGTGGACGGTGATGGCGGTGGTATTTTCGAATACGATTATGAGACCGGCGAGGTGCTTTCCGAGTTTGGTGTAAAACCGGGATTTTTCCGCGCGTATCCGTTTGAGCCGAATGTGCAGGAACTCGCAGAGCCGATGCAGGTGACCGGCGATTATCAGGTCGGTCAGATTAAACAGCCGCAAGAGATATCAAGCAGCAAATACTGCAAGTTAAAGTCGGAAAAGAAACATCATATCAAGAGTGCTGCTATCGAATATGAGATGCAGGAAGATTTACTCTTTGTGAATAACGTAGACCACGAAGTGGAAAAAGTTTATTTTATTGGTGACAAGGGTGGCTATCAGGTTGATTTTGATGACACATACCAGACAATGGATGTGTTCCGCACGATGGTTTATAAAGTTGCCATGCAGCTAACCAATCTGCCAAAAGATAAATATAAAATTTATTTGCAGGTGAAAGGTGAACTGCAGACAACAAAAAAATATATCGATATATCAGCCGTTAATTAACTTTTCATAAGCCGCATAATCGGCAGCATAATATTGTCTGCCGATGAGTACCATGAGTAAGTCGCCGGGCAGAATTTCGGTGTCGCCTTTCGGCGTAATCGTGTGCCCGTCGCGCTCAATGGATGCAACCAATGTATTTTTCTGCCAGTCAATCTGGCAGATTTTTTTATGGCAGACCGGACTGTCAAAAGGAATGACATAAGTAACCAAAACTTTTTCTGCCGACTCTTTAATTTCCTGTTCAGTCTGTTTGTTCAGAATATTTTCCAAAAGGGATGTATAAATTGGTTTGCTGCCAAGCAGGTTTGCGATGATATAAGCAATACTGCTCACGACAGCGATGTCTAACATCCGGTGCATATTGCCGGTCATTTCGGTAATCAATACAATACCGGTAATCGGTGCACGCACGATGCCCGCAAATAATCCCGCCATGCTGATAACGATAAACTGGGGAAGTAAATCGTTTGGCAGGGAGAGAGCGTGGATGGAAAGGTTTCCGAAAATTGCCCCGATGTAGGCGCCTAAAATCAGAAGTGGGAAAAAGATTCCACCGGGTGCGCCGCATCCGAAACTAACTGCCGAAAATAAAAATTTAACGACAAGTAAAATGCAAATCATGGAAAGTTCCGGTTTCCCATGCTCTAACAAAGCAATCATGCTGTGACCGCCGGCTAATACCTGCGGAAGGGTGAGACCAAGAATCCCGGAAATGACAAAAACAAAGGCAATCCGGATTTCTTTTGGTATTTTTTTCAAACGGTGGAAAAAAGCCTGCATTTTTAACATGACAAAATTATATCCGGCACCCGCAAGACCAAGCAAAATACCAAGCAATGCTAACAGCCAATAATAGCGGAGTGCAAGAGTCGATGTCGTAAACGAAAAAATAGCAGACTGTCCAAAAAATATTTTTGCGACGAAGTCGGCGCACACCGTGGCAATCAGACCGGCGACCAACATTGTGCGGTCAAAGGTGTGGTGGATTTCTTCAAGAACAAACATAATGCCGGCAAGCGGTGCATTAAAGGCGGCGGCAAGTCCGGCACCTGCGCCACACGATAACAGACCGATTTCTGTTGTTTTATCATAGTTTCTAAGGCGGGAATAACTTTTTGCCACCATCGCACCAAGCTGAATGGACGGGCCCTCTCTTCCAAGGGACAGACCGCCGAAGATACTAAGTGTACCACCGGTGAATTTGGCTAAAACGACACGCCAAAAACTCTGGTCCAAATAACCGCGGACCTCCCCTGAAACCTGCGGGATCCCGGAACCGGCAGCCATTGGCTCCCATTTCACAATCTTTGCGACAATACATCCCATCAAAATAAGAGCGGCAAACCAGAGGGCGGTAACACCTGCATTTCCGCGTATGAAATTCAGAACCGCATATAATCCGCTCTCTGCATAAGTTAGGCAGTATCGGTATAGAACGGCAGTCAAGCCGGCCAAGACACCGATTAAAGCACCTTCTATAACGAGTGCAATACTTCGCTTTGCCGTATTGTTTTCCAATTTTTCCAAAGTATGTTGATATTTATTCATAGGTAAACTCTCTCCTCGTTGTTTTCTTTATCCAATCAACCAGAGATATTTTACATCGAAATGCATTATTTTGCAAATACCCTCTTATTGCTCCTAAATGTAATGAAATTAAAAAATCTTTGCTGTTACAAAACCGTAATCGTACATTCCTTTGTTACACCGTCAATTGATGCCCGGATTTTTGTTGTACCACGTTTTATTGCCGTGACTTTTCCCCGGCTGGTGACGGTGGCTACACTTTTTTTCTGCGACTTCCATGTTACCTTTTTCCCGGAGGACACTTTTGCTGTCAGAAGAAGTGTCTGATTGCGGGACAAAGATGCAGAAGTATAATTAAGTGTAACTTTAGGTTTTTTTACCGTGACATGACAGGTTTTTTTCGTACCGTCTGCCTTTGCGGTAATTGTAGTCTCTCCTGGTTTCTTTGCTGAAATTTTACCGTTTTCGTCAATTTCGGCAACGCTTGATTTTTGAGATTTCCATGAGATAGGTGACCTATTTGAGGTCTGCCCTTTTAGAGTAACCTGCGCTCCGTTTTCCATTGTAATGGAGGCAGTTGATAACGTAATGATAGTTTTTGTGACGGTAATTTTACAACTGGCTTCCCCACCTGCGACTTTTCCCGTAATCGTGCAGGTGCCCGCTTTTTTTGCGGTGACTCTGCCATATGTATTTACCGAGGCGACAGCACTTTTACTGCTTTTAAACCGAACCCACTTGCCGTTGCTTGCAATTCCCGCAAGAGTAAAAGAATCGCCAATTTTTAATGTGGCGCGATATCGGGAAAGAATTACAAGAGCCGGTGAGGCGGCATCTGCTGTCAAAGGTGCGGAAAAAACAGAGGCGGTAAACAGTACCGCTGTACATAAAAGGGCGATGCTCCGCCGGCAAGCCGCTTTCAAAAAAATAGACGTGTGTTTCATGATAAACCCTCCTTTTGTGGAGCAATAAGAGGGTAAATACAAGATAACACACGTCTAGTCATAAATCAAGTATTATTTTTTATTCTTTATCTTCTTCTCGTCCGGGTAAAAGGGCATTTAACAAAACGCCCATAATAGCAGCAATGGCAAGACCGGTTAAAGTGATGCTTGTTCCTGCAATCTGGAAGGTAAGTCCGGAAGAGAAACCAAGTCCGCATACTAAAATGGTAGCCGCAATAATTAAGTTTCTTGATTTGGTGAAATCAACTTTGTTTTCTACGACGTTGCGGACACCGATGGCGGCAATCATACCGTAGAGAATAAAGCTGACACCGCCGACGATAGCTGCCGGAAGGGTACTGATGATACCGGCAAATTTCGGGATGAAGCTTAAAACGACAGCGTAAATAGCAGCCAGACGGATTACTTTCGGATCATGTACGCGGCTTAGTTCCAGAACACCTGTATTTTCGCCGTAAGTAGTGTTGGCAGGGCCACCAACCAAAGCGGAAAGGGAAGTTGCCAGACCATCACCGATTAATGTGCGGTGAAGACCGGGATCTTCTACATAATTTTCGCCAACGGTTGCGGAAATGGCAGAAATATCGCCGATATGCTCCATCATGGATGCGATGGCAATCGGAGCCATGGCAAGGATTGCAGTTAAGTCAAATTTACAAAACTCAAATGGTGGAACATTAACCCAGGAAGCTTTGGCAACTTCTGCAAAATTAAAGATGGCGGAACCATCCGGATTTGTGATACCGCAAAAGTGCAGAATCAAGGCAACAGCGTAAGCACCGGCGATGCCGAGAAGAATTGGGATGATTTTCCACATACCTTTTCCCCAGATGTTGAAAATCACAATGATGGCAAATGCGATAATGGCTAACAGCCAGTTTGTCTGAACATTATTAACTGCGGATGGTGCTAAACTTAAGCCGATGCAGATAATAATCGGACCGGTGACAACCGGTGGAAGAAAACGCATCGCACGTTTCACACCGACTAGTTTGATAATCAGTGCAAGCACCAGATACAGAGCACCGGCTACTACGATACCACCGCAGGCGTAAGGCAGTTTTTCGCCCATGGACATATCTTTGAAAATTCCGGTGTCCAGTTTGGAAACGGTTTCAAATCCGCCGAGAAAGGCGAACGAAGAACCAAGAAAAGCGGGAACTTTCAATTTCGTACACAAATGGAAGAAAAGTGTACCGACACCGGCGCAGAATAATGTAACCTGAATGGAGAGCCCCTCTCCTTTAAAATAGTTGTTTACCAGAATCGGTACTAAGATTGTGGCACCAAACATGGCGAACATATGCTGTAGACCTAACAGCAGCATTTTGGGAATGCCAAGCGTTCTGGCATCGCGGATTGCATTGTTTTTTGTTTCCATAAGAAACCTCCTCATAATCGTTATTGGTTTAATTATAAAGAAAAAAAGTTCATCTGACAAGCATTGTTGCAATTGTGGCGTAAGAATAGTAAAATGAGGGAGGAAATAGAAAGGTGAACAAAGATGAAGAAGAGATTTACGGCGGGTGTTTTATTAGCCATTTTTACGTTTTTATTTTTAGAGACAGAATATTTATTTGTGAACATAATGGGTACGCTTTCGAATTCACGTCAGGCAGTGAGTGCGCAGGGAATTGTGCTGGGTGTCAGCGTCATTGGTTTTCTTTTATATGCTCTATTTCACAGGATAAAATCTGCTTTTGTAAAAAGAGTGGTGACAGTCGTGTTTCCACTTATTATGGCGGTCTGCTTGTTCTTTTTATATGAAGCGGATAGTTACGCCATCTGTCTTTTTGTGGGCTGTGTTGTATTTGTGCTACTTGGATTGTTTGGCAGTGCTCTGCATTATCATGCACTTTTTTATGTTGTCAGAGATTCGCACCTGGCACTTTTGATTGGTGTGGCTTATGCACTGGGGTTATTTTTTCAGTTTATATGTAACAATCTTGTTCGCAGCCAGATGGTACAGTTGATTTTTGTATTTATTCTTTTTGCCGCCACGGTTTATTATCTGCTCATACGAAAGGAAGCAGTGGAGTTAGAGCCTGTGGACAAGGGGGAAAAACAGAAGAAAATAACAGGATATATATTGGTTTTATGTGTTTTGTGTATGACGATGATTTTTGCGGCATTGGATAATGCGGTTACGCTGCAGCATGCAAAGGGAAGCTTGGATGTTGGACAGTGGCCGAGGCTTCTATTGGCGGTAAGTGGAATTTTGGCAGGCTTTTTGTTTGATTTAAAAAAACACCGGTATATGTCGATTGTGATGTTCTGCGTCACGCTTTTATCTGTACTCTGTGTGCTTATTATTGTGACAGGAGGCTCGGTGCTTGCCGGACTTGTTATTTTTTATTTGTCATCCGGATTTTTCGTTGTCTATTTTACGACGAGATTTATGAATTATGCGGTACAGAGTTCCATTCCTGCACTCTGGGCAGGCATGGGAAGAGCGGTAAACAATGCGGGAGCGGCAGTCGTGACCGGAGGATCGATAGCCTTAGTAGAAGGTGGAAATGTGATTTTGATTTCTTCTGTGGTGCTGGTGCTTTTTGCGCTTATCAGCATTGCGATGTTTGCGACGGAGAGGCAGCAGGGAAAGAAAAAGACAGAAGATGTACAGGCACTTGACTTAGGAGCATTTGCGGAAAAATATTCCCTCACGAAAAGAGAAACGGAAGTTTTGGAGGCATTGTTAAATTCCGATGACAGTGCGAAAGATTTGGCAAAGCAATTATTTATTTCGAGAGCGGCTTTGTACCGGCACATTTCTTCCTTGAATGAGAAGACGGGTACAAAATCGAGAATTGGCTTGATTCAGTTCTATTATCAGCAAAAAAATGAAGAATGAGATAAATGTAAACTGTTGATATCCCCTTTTTTTTATTAAAATGTTTGTGTATAAACACGAAAATAAAAGAAAGGGGATGTTTTTATGCAACATTTCAAATGGACATTGATTTTGTCTATGCTGGCAGTGATTTTTTTGATTCCGGCTCATGGCGCAAAGGCGGCAAATGGACCGGCAGAGGGAGAGGGCGGTTATGCCTATATCGGATTTGCGGATTACCAAAATGATACAAAATATGTTTACTGTGCTCCGCACACAGGAACGTCAGAAAATGTAGCGGGAGCTTCCTATGATAAGGCGAGCAATACACTCACACTCAATGGATATTCGAGCTCAACGCTTGGCTTGGTTACAAATATGATGGGTGATGATTTTAAGATTCGCCTGATTGGGGAAAATCATGTGCAGCAGTTAGCGGTCTGGGGAGACGGCTGGGGCTGTTGTGTTGAGTTTGTGGGAGATGGAAAACTCTACGTGAATGAGAAAAACATTTATATGGACGGAATTGTTTTGACACCGGAAAGTTCTAAGGCGTGTGTAAAGGTAAGCGGAAATGCGGCAGTTTATTCCTATGCACCGGATGGTGGAAAACCGTTGTATATTTCTGCGGCGATGACAAATCGTGCGGATGAAACCGTAATTGGAAAAGGTTCTCTGGATGTGAAAGTAGAAGATGCTTATCAGACGGAGGAACAAAAGGTGAGTGTCATTACCGGTTTCAGCGATTTTAAAACCCAGCACACGGTATATAAAAAAGACGGTTCTGATAAAAAATATGCGGTGTCGACAGGAACATTAAATGGTGAAGAAGCGTATTTTGTATCGGAAATATTAGAGTGTGATGAATTGGAAACAAGTCCGTTTTTGTATGAAGTCAAATCGGCATATGGTGCGTTTGATGCTGCGAAAGAAGGGCTTACTGAAACAACGGAGACGGTGGAGGCATATGACGTCTGGCAGTTGGGACTACAGAGTTTATATAAAGAGCGTGCCACCGGCGAATCTTGTATTTTTGTAAAAACGGATGTGAATGGCAGTACGGTTTATCAGAAATATCATTTGTCCACGCCGTATGAAGTAACATACGACGAAGAAGAAAGTGGTACATTTTATGCGGCGGTCAAAGACAAAGATGCGACATTTGCAAATCTTTGGGAAATCAATCTGGCAGGCTACGAGGTGGTTGAGAATCGAACGAAGTTAGATGGTTATTACACGTTCTATGTGGATGGTTTATCTTACACGCTTAAGGCAAATGAAACGGAAACCTGCCATCATTTGTTCACGACACAGGAGGTGCAGAAAAAGGCCGGTTTTGATACGGATGGTGTTTTGCTGAAAAAATGCAGAGACTGCGGTGTGATTATATCACGTATAACAATTCCAAAAGTTTCCAATGTTTCTCTTTTACAGACCGTATTTTCCTATGATGGAAAGGCAAAAACGCCGAAAGTGACAGTCAAAGATTCGACGGGTCAGGTACTGCCACTGGGAAGTACGTATATACTGTCTTATCCGAAAAATCGAAAAGACGTGAACCGGTATGCGGTGTCACTTACACTGACCGGAGGCCGGTATGCGGGTACAAAACAGTTGTATTTCACGGTGAAACCACAGGCAACAGCGTTTTCTAAGGTTAAGGCAGGTAAGAAGAAAATGACGCTGAAGTGGAAGAAGAAATCACAAATCAGTGGTTATGAAGTGTGGTACAGTACCAGTAAAAATATGAAAAAGGGAGTCAAAAAGGTAGTAATTAAAAAGGCGAAAAAGACTTCCGCTGTATGTAAAAAGTTGAAATCCGGCAAAAAGTATTTTGTGAAAATCCGGACTTACAAGACGGTGAAGCAGAAGAATAAGAGTATAAAAATTGTATCGAATTTTAGCAAAGTGAAATCGGTAAAGATTAAGTAGCGGTGGAATCCTTCTTTTTCAAAATGCGAGATTGTATTTTTTCACAAGAAAAGGTACAATAATAGAAAACGCGAAAGAAAATGGAGGAAAGAAAATGAAACAGATTACTATAATGGAACATCCGCTGATTCAGCATAAGATTTCGATTTTGCGAAATGAGGCAACAGGAACGAATGAATTCCGCCGTCTGATTGAGGAGATTGCCATGCTTATGGGATATGAGGCACTCCGTGATCTGCCGGTTGAAGATGTGGAAATTAAGACACCGATTGAGACGTGCCGGACACCGATGATTGCCGGAAAGAAGTTAGCAATTGTGCCGATTCTTCGTGCCGGACTTGGTATGGTAAGCGGTATTTTATCACTGGTGCCATCGGCGAAAGTCGGTCATATCGGTTTGTACCGTGATGAGGAAACACATGAACCTCATGAGTATTACTGTAAGCTTCCGGAACCGATTGACCAGAGAACGATTGTGGTTGTGGATCCGATGTTGGCAACCGGTGGTTCGGCAGTAGCGGCAGTAGATTTTATCAAAGCGCATGGTGGAAAGAACATTAAATTTATGTCGATTATTGCTGCACCGGAAGGAATTGAGCGTCTGATGAAAGCACATCCGGATATTCAGCTTTATGTGGGATGCAAAGACCGCTGCCTGAATGAAAATGCGTATATTTGTCCGGGACTTGGAGATGCCGGAGACCGAATCTTTGGAACCAAGTAAGAAATGTTAGAAAATAAAATGCTTAGAAAGCGAAATTCTATGTCAGGATTTTAGCCTTCTAAGCATTTTTTTATTTGCTCCACAAGTAACAGTAAGACTGTGTTCTTGCGGCGAATAATTCCGTTTTCAGAAGTTTTTTGACTTCGTCTTTTGTGTACCAGCCGGCTTTTATTTCCTCAACAGTGGAACTGCTTTTGGAAAAGGTGCCGTCTGCAACACCGACGATACAGAGGTTGGTTTCATTGGCAAAGCCAATGGCACTGTAACTTAAAGGAAGAATATCGTTTACCGTCAGTAAATCAAGTCCGGTTTCTTCTTTTAATTCGCGCCTTGCGCTTTCGATTGGCTCTTCGCCTTCATCAATCAGGCCTGCCGGGAAATTATATACCCAGTCGCCTAAAGCAAGGCGGAATTCTTTATTTAACAGTATTTTTTCGTTCTTCTCATCATGCATGATTAAAACAACAGAGTCCGGTGTTTTTGCCTGAAGCTCCGAAAGTGTGGAAATGTCCGGATTTCGGCTAATCATTTCATAAACTTTTTCTTTTCCATCGACCGTTTCATATGTGATATCATAGCGGTGGATAAAGTGACCGTCATGAATTTTTTTTAAACTTTTAAACTCCATAAAAACCTCCGTAGGTTCTACGATTTATTCCTGATAAGTTTTGACAGATTCAAATTCTTCAACAATTTCTTTGGATGGTGCTTTTGTCAAAAGGCTGACAATGACAATGCACAAAAGGCTGACAAAGAATCCTAATAACAGGGAGTAAATTCCGGTTACAGTATAAGGTGTCTGACCGCCAAGAATTGGAAGGTAATCCCAGATGATAACGAACAATCCACCGGATACGATGCCGGCAACGGCACCCGGAAGGTTGGTACGTTTCCAGAACAGGGAGCACACAACGAGTGGACCAAAGGCGGAACCAAGACCGGCCCATGCGTCAGAAACAAGTCCCATGATACTGCTGTTCGGGTTCCATGCGATAATGCAGGCAACGACAGCAATTACAAGAACCGTAATACGGCTTACATTTAATACTTTTTTGTCTTCTGCTTCCGGTTTCAGAATATTTTTGAAAATATCTTTAGATGCGGAGGAGGCGCAGACAAGAAGCTGGGAATCTGCTGTTGACATAATGGCAGCAAGGATTCCGCAAAGGAACAAACCGCCAATAAAGATTAAAACGATGTTGCCATCGAAAATCTGCTGAATCATTTTGATAAATACATTTTCGGAACCGGTTTCTACGAGTGTTTCATTTAAAAATCCGCGTCCTAAGATTCCGATAAAGCATGCGGCAATCAGCGAAATGGCAACCCATACGATTGCGATTACACTGGATTTTTTCAATTCTTTTTCGCTCTTAACAGCCATAAAACGGACTAAGATATGTGGCATACCGCAGTAACCAAGTCCCCAGGCTAAGTCAGAAACGATGGAAATCAGCGGATATGGTTTTCCGTCCATATAGAACAAACTTAAGAAGTCTGAATTTTCTGCTACACCGTGAGCGGTTAATGCGCCGGTGAAGTCGCCACTGATAGCGGCATAAGCAATAATTGGCACCGTTAAGAGAGCGATAAGCATCATGGTTCCCTGCACAAAATCGGTGGTACATACGGCGAGGAATCCTCCCATAAATGTGTATGCCAGAATAACGGCTGCGCCAATTAAAAGTGCGTAGTGGTAATCAAGACCAAATACGGTCTGGAAGAGTTTTCCACCGGATGCCAGTGCTGATGCGGTATACACTAAGAAGAAAATAACGATTACAACGGAAGAAATTCCAAGAAGAATCTTTTTCTTATCGCGAAAACGGTTCTGGAAAAATTCCGGGAGTGTTAAAGAGTTGTTTGCTACAATTGTGTAACGGCGCAGGCGTTTGGAAATGCAAATCCAGTTAAGCGCCGTTCCTATAAACAATCCGATGGCAATCCAGGCTTTTCCGGTTCCGGCAAGATAAATCGAACCCGGCAGTCCCATCAAGAGCCATCCGCTCATATCGGAAGCCTGTGCGGAAAGAGCGGCAACCCAGCTGTTTAAGCCTCTTCCGCCAAGAAAATAATCTTCGGTACTGTTTGTTTTTTTCATCGAAAAGATGCCGATGCCAATCATCATCGCTAAATAACACACGAAGGCAATTAACACCGCAATGGTAGTTGTGGACATAAAAAATCCCCTTTCATAAAGTGTAATAATCGTCAAAAGTATAACATATTTGAGGGGGTGTAGGCAAGTAATGGTTAGGACTTGTTTTTAGATTTCGGCAGCTCAGAGGAAAAATTTTTCTTCTGAGCTGCCGAAATCTAAATAAACTTATAACGAATATTTGCTACATCTTTTGTGGCTGAAATTTGAGGTTAATTCGTGACTAAAATTTGAGGTTAACACTTCCGGAACAACTTTTTTGCTTGATTCCAGCCTAGAGGGTTGCATTTTCACCTCATTATTCGGTTTTATTCGGGAAAATTGTACGACACATGCAACTCTTTGTATTAATTTCTTGCTTTTTGGTTGCTTTCGGCTGAATTTTCTCAAAATCTATGCAACCATTTTTGGTATATATGAAGGATAAGGTTGCATGTGGTTCTTTTCTTCTAAAAACTTGGTCTAAAAACTTGGCTGAAAGTATGATGGACATCATATCTCAGTTGTAGTAAAATACGAAGTAATAGTTTTGTGTTGATAGTTTTTGAAAGGGAGTGCGTTAATATGAAGTGGGTTCGATATTTTCTGATTTGTTGCTTGAGTCTGTTTGTTATTTCCTGCGATAAAGAAGCTGCGGTGCAACCGAGAGAGGAAGTTTCTCTAAAACGAGATAAGTCATACGAATATGAAAAGATACAAAAGCCGGAGCTTGCATTTTCAAAAGATATGAAACAAATGTACCTTATTGTAAATGAAGAGGTGCCGTATTATATTTTTCGCATGCAGACTTCCGGAAAAGATTCTTATATGGAGTGTCGGTGGGAGGAAGATAAGAAATGGGTGACGAAAAAAACGTCATGGAGTGATTTTGTTGCAAAAAACTGCGGCAATGGTGAAATTCAGATTGCAGCCGATACAAAGCAGAATTTGTACGTGATGTATAGTGATAATAGTAAAACAAAATGCCAGCTGTATAAAGTGAAAGAAAATGGGAAAATACAGGAACTTCATATCCCTGATATTACGCTGCGTGTGAAAGACCAAAAGGTTATATCGTTTAGTGTAATCAACGAATCACGCCTTGTGTTTTTCTTTTCCCTGGAGGAAGATGCCACAGGTGGACAGGCAATTGAGTACGACAGTGTAGAAGAAAAATTTCTTGCCAAAGATGGAAAAATTGATGATATATCAGCAGGGTTTGATACGGAAGGAAACTATTATGTGGTGGCACCGAGACAACAATTGATTTTGAAAAAGTCACTTTATGAGAGCGTGCCGAAAAAGGTTATAAAATGTGAGGGAATGACATCGGAAAGCAGCACTTCCGGTCTTGTGATTGATGACGATTTCGGATATCTGTTGACGGGGAATGGCATCTATGGTGGGAAATTGGATGCCAATGAATGGGAGAAGAAGATTGATGGGAAAGAACTCTATTACTGCAAGGACTTTCCGTCGCCGGTTCTTGGGATTGCCAACATGGTAAAGGTGCCGGGCCGGGATTTGGAATTTTATATGATGACATGGAAAAATGCGGAGTGTTCGGATTTTGAATGGGTTCATTATTTCGCGGGCAAAAAACCGTAAATTACTGGCAGGAATGGCTAGAATATGTTACATTATAACTAACGGAAATCGTTTCGATTGGGTTTATGGGAACGGTCGTATTATATAGGAGGTATTCCACATGGGAAAAGAGAGATTTGTTGATTTAATCCAGAAAAAAAAGAATGGAGAGACACTGACAAAAGAAGAAATTGATTTTATGATAACGGATTATGTGGCGGGGAAAATTCCGGATTATCAGATGTCTGCCATGCTGATGGCAATTTACTTTAATGGCATGGAAAATGAGGAACTGGCGGCGTTTACTCTGGCAATGCGGGATTCCGGAGATTTGGTCGATTTGTCACCGATTGAAGGAATTAAAGTGGACAAACATTCGACGGGCGGTGTTGGCGACAAGACAACACTGATTGTTGGACCGATTGTGGCGGCTTGTGGCGTGCCGGTGGCAAAAATGAGTGGACGCGGACTTGGATTTACCGGGGGAACGCTAGATAAACTGGAGTCGATATCCGGTTTTCGCATTGACCTTTCGGCAGAGGAGTTTTTTGAAACGGTGAAAAAAACGGGAATCAGCGTGATTGGACAGACCGGAAATCTGGCACCGGCGGACAAACTTTTGTATGCACTCCGCGATGTAACAGCTACAGTGGACAGTATTCCGTTGATTGCAGCGTCGGTTATGAGCAAGAAGCTGGCGGCAGGAAGTGACAAAATTGTTTTGGATGTCACGACGGGCAGCGGAGCATTTATGAAAAATACAAGAGATGCGAAAAAACTTGCGAAACATATGGTGGCAATTGGAAATCATGCGGGAAAAGAGACCGTGGCAATTTTAACCGGCATGGAGGAACCGCTCGGATTTGCAATCGGCAATAACATGGAAGTAAAAGAAGCGATTGAGGTGTTAAAAGGAGGAGGCCCAGAAGATGTCAAAGAAGTCAGCGTGGCGTTAGCCGGTATGATGCTGTCACTTGGGCTGGAAAATGTAAGCCTCAGTCAGGGAAAAAGGATGGCGAAAAAAGCTCTTTCGTCCGGACAGGCATTTGAAAAATTCAAAGAAATGGTACAGGCGCAGGGCGGCGATATCCGTTATGTAGAGCATCCGGAATTTTTTGAGAGAGACGCATTTGAGGGAGAAGTGCTTGCCGCAGAAGATGGATTTTTATCCGGGATGGATACCGAGAAGATTGGTGTGGCAGCAGGACTTTTGGGTGCCGGCAGGGAGACCAAAGACAGCGTCATTGATATGAGCGCAGGTATTTACCTGAAAAAGAAAATTGGAGATACCGTGAAAAAAGGCGAATCGATTGCCATCTGCTATGCAGGAACAAAAGAAAAATTGAACCGTGGAATGGCAATGTTTGAGAGCAGTATCCGGTATTCGAAAGAAGCTCCAAGGATTCCGAAATTAATAGTGGATATTATTCGCTAGGTTTGGTAAAATAGGAATAATAAGGAATAAATGAGGGAGGACAGATATGTTCGATAGTATTGTGATTGGCAGCGGCTTTGCCGGTGCTGTGGTAGCCAGAGAGCTGGCTGAGAAAAAGGGACAGCAGGTGTTAGTGATTGACGCCAGAGACCATGTCGGCGGCAACTGCTATGACAAAAAAGACGACTATGGCATTTTGATTCATCAGTATGGACCGCATATTTTCCATACCAATATTGATAGAGTGTATGAGTATTTGTCACGTTTTACCGACTGGTATGAGTACCGTCATGAAGTTGTTGGAAATGTATACGGCAGAGAATTGCCAATTCCGTTTAACTTAAATACGCTGGAGCTTGTGTACGGCGAGCGCGCGCCGCATTTGGAAAAGCTTTTAATTGATAATTTTGGCGAAGGTGCCAGAGTTCCGATTCTGGAACTTATGAATCATGAAAATGAAGAGTTACAGGAGATTGCTCAGTATGTATATGAAAATGTTTTCTTGAAATATACGATGAAGCAGTGGGGCAAATCGCCGAAGGAAATCGATCCGGCTGTGTCTGGCCGAGTTCCGGTTCTTTTGTCCAGAGATAACCGTTATTTTCAGGATAAATATCAGGGACTTCCGAAGGAAGGATTTACGCCGATTTTTGAAAAAATGCTCGATTATCCGGGCATTGAAGTGCGCTTAAATTGCGAGGCTGCATCGGTTCTTACCATTGACCCGGAGGCAGAAAATAAGGTTCTTTTTGAGGGGCAGCCATTTACCGGCAATGTGATTTTTACCGGAGCTTTGGATGAGCTGTTTGGATGCCGCTTTGGCAGACTTCCGTATCGTTCGCTGCGGTTTGATTTTGAGCACTATGACAAGAAATTTTATCAGAGCCACGGTGTAGTAAACTACACGGTGTCGGAAGATTTTACCCGTATAACAGAGTTTAAGTATTTGTCCGGCCAGTTGGATGCAAAGGATACGACGATTGTGAAAGAATACCCGATGCCTTATCAGGGAAAAGACGGGGAAATTCCTTATTATGCAATTAATAACGCTGAAAATGATGCTCTGTTTTTGAAGTACAAAGAACTTGTTAATAAGATTCCAAACTTCTATCTGTTAGGACGTTTGGCTGAATACAAGTATTATAATATTGATGCGATTGTGGACCGTGCACTGACGGTGGCAGAGGAAATTTAAGAAAGAAGGGTTTTGAGAATGAAACTATTGACGGTTGCGATACCTTGCTATAATTCGCAGGATTACATGGAGCATGCAGTAGAAACCGCATTAGTAGGTGGCGAAGATGTTGAAATTATTCTGGTAAATGATGGTTCTTCAGATAAAACGGCTGAAATTGCCGACCGTCTGCAAAAAGAACATCCGACGATTGTACGGGCGATTCACCAGGAAAACGGGGGCCACGGGGCAGCAGTAAATACCGGTCTTGCCAATGCAAGTGGTTTGTATTACAAGGTGCTCGACAGTGATGACTGGTTTGACAGAGGGGCATTCCTTAAGATTTTGGATGTGCTTCGCAGTTTTGTGGAAGATGGTTCCGGCGTGGATATGCTGCTTGCTAATTATGTTTACGAAAAGCCAAGCCTTCACAAACACAAAGTGATTCGCTATGATGGCGTTTTTCCGGAAAATCAGGTATTTACGTGGAATGATGTAAAACGCTTTAAGATTAGTCAGAACATTTTGATGCATTCGGTTATTTACCGGACGAAAATGCTTCGCGACTGCCAGCTTGAACTGCCAAGACATACATTTTATGTCGATAACATTTTTGTTTATAATCCGCTTCCGTTTGTGAAAAAAATGTATTACGTGAATGCCGATTTGTATCGTTATTTTATCGGAAGAGATGACCAGTCGGTAAACGAAAAAGTAATGATTGGACGTATCGACCAGCAGATTAAAGTCAACAAATTGATGATTGATGCGTATGATTTGACAAAAATCAAGAACAAAAAACTGCGCGATTACATGGTAAAATATTTGACAATGATGATGACGGTTAGTTCTGTATTTCTCATTAAAGAAGGCTCGGAAGAAAGCCTGCAGAAACGCGAGGAATTATGGGAGTACCTGAAAAATAAAAATAAAATCATGTACCGCATGATAAATAAAATGGCACTGAGTAAGCCGATGCAGTTCCGCAGCAAAGCCGGCAGAAAGATTGTTGTGTGGGGTTATAGTTTGTCGCAGAAAATTTATGGATTTAATTAGAAATTGATAGAAAAAGAAATTCATTCGATTCGAGACGGATAACGTTTCGCGTTAAAGTCTCTCACGAATTGAATTTCTTTTTCTGCTTTTGTCGCAATAGTTTGATAACATTTAACTTATAATATTGCTGGAGGGAAAGGAGTTAATATGATTACAGCACAGTTTATTTTATTCTTTTTTGCGTTTCTTATAATTTGCATGTTTGTTATGGGAGCATTAAACCGGGATTTGAGAGATAAAAGGTATTTATCGACAATGGGTTGTCTTTTGTCTGTTATGTTGATTGTTTGTGTCTGTTTTTTTCCATTTCCATATCAAGATGAATTATTGCAGACGATGATTACGGATGGAGAAGGACTGGAGAATAATTTTATTCCGTTTCATACAATAATATCTATTTTTGGAGAAACAGTAACATATCATACATATGGCACTTTGTGTTATCAATTTTTTGGAAACATTCTTTTATTTATACCTTTTGGTTTTTCACTTTGCTATTATTTTAAAGGAGGCAAAAAGTTTTTCAAGGTATTATGCTGCATTATTCTTGTAACAGTTTTAGTAGAAGTTTGGCAGGGAGCATTTAACGCTATGTTACAAGTAAATTACCGTTGTGTTGATATTGATGATGTAATGTTAAATACCATTGGGGGAATTTTTGGCTTTTGTGTGGCTTATTTTGGGATTCCGCGGTTGCAGACAATTTTTAAGAAAACAAAGAATAATTAGTACAAGAAAAGGAAGAAACTAACAATTTGTAGGACGCTTATTTTAGCGTCCTACTTCATTTAATAATTCTTTTTTCATTTCATACAATTTGTCAGACAAATCAACAAATACTTCCTGAGGATTAACCAGACGTCTTGATTCTTCCCACATCGTTTCCAATTGCTCCTTGCAGTGTTTTTGAATTTCCATAACGGATGGCGAGTCGTAAACACACTGTCCGTTTTTGAAAATAGGAACTAAAATTTCTTTCATCGTGTAGGTGCCGCCTTCAAGACGCGTTTTTTTCCAAGTAGCATTCGGGTCAAAAAGAAGCAAATCTTCGGATTCGTCAAAGGTTTCGTCCGCAAGCGTTATGTAATCGGCGCGGATTTTCCCGGATTCTTTGTCGTAAATGCGGTAAACCGTTTTGTCGCCAGGATTTGTGATTTTTGCCGGGTTTTCGGATAATTTGATTTTTGGAATCATTTCTCCGTCAATTTCTACCGCAGCCAATTTGTATACACCGCCAAACGCAGGTGTGTTTTTGGATGTAATCAAGTTTGTGCCAACGCCCCAGGAATCAATGCAGGCACCCTGTGAGAGCAGAGAGTCAATCAGATATTCATCCAAATCACTTGAAGCACAGATTTCGGCATCCGGAAATCCCGCATCGTCTAACATTTTTCTTGCTTTCTTGGAAAGGTAAGCGAGGTCGCCGCTGTCGAGACGAATGCCATATTTTTTCGGCATGCGGTTCTGCTCACTCAATTCTTCAAATACACGGATGGCATTTGGTACGCCTGAACGAAGGGTATCGTAGGTGTCAACAAGAAGTGTCGTGTTATTCGGATACAATTCGGCATATTTGCGGAATGCAGTCAATTCATCCCCATAACTCATAATCCAGCTGTGTGCGTGCGTGCCAAGTGCGGGAACGTCATATTCTTTTGCGCAAATTACGTTGCTTGTACCAATACATCCGCCAATGACAGCCGCACGTGCCCCGAATGTACCGGCATCCGGTCCCTGTGCGCGTCGCAGACCAAATTCCATAACGCCACCGCCCTTTGCTGCATAGCAGACACGGGAAGCCTTTGTTGCAATCAGGCTTTGGTGGTTAATCAGATTTAAGAGTGCTGTTTCCACTAGCTGCGCTTCTAAAATCGGTGCGACAACTTTCAAAAGCGGTTCGCGTGGGAAGACCACCGTACCTTCCGGAATCGCATAAATATCCCCTGTAAAATGAAAACTTGCAAGATAATCCAAAAAGTCTTCATCAAACACGCCAAGACCGCGTAAGTAATCAATATCCTCATAATCAAAGTGAAGGCTTTTGATGTAGTCAATTACCTGCGCGAGTCCGGCGCAGACAGCATACGCACCATCATCCGGATTCTGACGGTAAAACAAATCAAAAACAACACGATTTGATGCATGATTTTTAAAATAGCCCTGCATCATTGTGATTTCGTAAAAATCAGTAAGCAGAGTAAAATTTCGATTATCCATACTAACCTCTCAATCTGCGCAAAACTCAAAAAGTGCGCGTTTGCTTTTCAATCTTAATTCTTATTTTAGTAGAAAAAGAGATATCTTTCAAGTTAAACTGAGTTTTGGATGGGGTAAATTTACTGTCGGAAAGTATTAGACAGACTACACCTGTGACCTGTTTCAGATTTGATAACTGTTTTTACTATATCCGATTTCTTCTTTTCTTACAATCCCCATATATGATTTTTTAGTGCCGCTATCTTTTTTATCTGTGGATAAGGAATACTGTATACCGGCATATCTGCCAGTTTTCCAAGCCTGTTTCTGTTGCGTCTTTCCGCTGACAACATCTGCGTTGCTGAATATATCACTTCTTCTGCACCTGCAGCCAGTGGCAGTTCTTTTTTCTGGTATCGAACCAGTTCCAGTATATCCCTCTTATTTTGGCGGTATATACGCAGTCTTGCCATCTTATCTGCACCGGTTCTGCTCCAGCCTAATGGTCTTGAACTCATTTTTAAACTTATCAGTACGTAAAAAGATGTATATGCAATCGTACAGGCAGCAGATATTGCAAAAGTGGTTATTGGATACCGCATGATAAAAAAGGGAGTATGGATCAGTAATATTGTTGAGTAGTTAGCGGGCAGACTACGTCAGTCACTATTGCGGAAGATCGGATGGTGGCTGTTCCGGTATTGTGTTGGTGTCATGCCGGTATGATGTTTGAAGGCATAAGAAAAGGCATGCCCATCACAAAAACCCAGGCTTAGTGCGATAGACAAAATACTCCGGTTTGTGTTATATAATTCTACTTTGGCATATTCCATTGTCTCATTGATGAGATACTGCTTTAATGTCATGCCGGTTTCTTTGTGAAAGAGCGACGAAAGATATTTGGGATGATAGCCAAAGTAGTTTGCCAGACCGGCTACGGTAAGGTGATAGGCCTGATTCCATTTAATATAATTCTTTACATTCTGTAATAAATAATCCTTAAAGGAATGTTGTGATAACAGACTTTCATGTATCTGATTATATAGTTCCAGTAAAATATTCATTGCGTAGAAGTTGTTTGTCCGTTTGTCCCGGTAGGTAAAGTTGGCATCATTAAGCTGGGAGAATACGGCAGTGATGCGGTTCATAGAGGATAGAGAACCGCAGCGGGGGAGTGTGATAATGGCTTCATCCTTAATGTGCAACATCGGACATTCAAAATGAAGCCAGTAGAAAGAACAAAGGGAGGGTGCCGTTCCATATTGATGTCCCGGTTTCATAATTAAATATTCATTTTGGTTTACCGTATAGTCTTTTTCTGAATCTGCTATGTGTAAAGTACCTTCTGTTACGATAATGAGCTGGTATTCTTTCAGTGTCCGAGACATATGGATCCAGTCGGGTGAGCTGGATTCAAACAGACCATTATATTTATAAGATACCTGGGCAGCAGTAGAAATTATAATATTTTCCATTTTCAAACATCCTCCTTTTAGCTTATGGAAGCGTTTAATGCAACTGTAAGCAGGTAATGTATAAAAATAGTATAGTATAATAATCTTACTTTTTCAAACCAAATGTATCACTTTTTTTATTTACTTATCACTTACTATATGCAATAGTAAGATTACTAAGTTTTTAAAAAAATGTATGGAGGTTTGAGCGTATGAATGTCAGAAGATATCAAAAATGGGCAATGAGCGGTCTGGCTATCATGTTGGCAGGCGCCATGATGGTAGGAACAGCGGCATCCGGTGGAGGGATGACTGCACAGGCAGCAGAAACAGAAAGCAGTGACACGGTTAGTACACAGAAGGCGGTAACGTCTGATGCAGCATCCCTTCTTTTTACGGAGAAGCATATTACATCGGATCTTACATTACCAACGATAGGAGCTTCAGGAACTACGATTTCTTGGAAATCCTCTAATCCGTCAGTTCTTTCTAATGAAGGAAAGGTTACAAGACCGAAAAAAGGAGCAGCGGATGAAGAAGTTACATTGAAGGGAACAGTGAAGATGGGAGATTATGCAAAGGCGAGAAAGTTTGCGTTTGTTGTTCTGGCAGAGTCTGAGATGGGACCAACCAAAGAATTTGCGCTAGATCAGGTGGAACTTCTGGATGATTATTATCTTACAGCACAAAATTCGGATATTGAGTTTTTGAAGAAATTTGATAATGATCGTCTGTTATCAAGATTCCGTGAGACAGCAGGACTTGACACGAAAAAAATTGCTCCTTACGGTGGCTGGGAAGATGGCTGGCTTGGCGGTCATAGTGTCGGACATTATCTTACGGCGATAGCGCAGGCTGTGAAAGCGACCGGAAATGCTGATCTGAAAGAAAAATCCAAACAACTGATTGAAGGACTGGCAGAGTGCCAGAATAAATTAGGAACAGGATTTATCTTTGGTGCCAAGATAGAGACGGAAGGATATGTGGAAAAACAATTTGATATTCTGGAAGGTAAAACAACCGGAAAAACATGGGTACCGTGGTATAACATGCATAAGATGCTTACAGGACTTGTTGATACTTACAAATACACGGGTAATAAGCAGGCACTTGAAGTTGCAAAGAAGTTAGGCGACTGGATTTATAATCGTGTTAGCAAATGGGATGCCGGTACACAAGGTAGGGTTCTTGGTACAGAGTATGGCGGAATGAATGATTGCCTGTATGAGTTGTATTTATGCACCAGAGACAGTAAGCATCTGGAAGCTGCGCACAAGTTTGATCAACCTAATCTTTATAAGACTGTAGCCAAAGGTGGTAAAAACTGCTTAAATGGTAAACATGCCAATACAACGATTCCTAAGTTCCTTGGTGCTTTAAAACGATATGTTGTTTTGGAACAGACAGGTGAATTAACAAAGGATGATGAAGCTTATCTGACAAATGTAGAGAAGTTCTTTGACATAGCGGTTACAAGACATGCCTATATAACAGGTGGCGTCAGTGTTATGGAACATTTCCGCAAAGACAATAATCAGGACGGAACAAGAACACAGACGAACTGCGAAAGCTGTTGTGCACATAATATGCTGAAAATGGCAAAAGAGTTATATAAAGTAACAGGTGATAAGAAATATGCGGATTATTATGAGACAACTCTTCGCAACTCTATCATGGGTGCTGTAAAATCCGAGAGTGGAGCCGCTGCTTATTTCATTCCGATGGCTACCGGTTACTTTAAGACATTTGGCAATGAAGATCCGGCCAAAAACATGTTCTGGTGCTGTACCGGAAGTGGCATGGAGAACTTTACGAAATTGGGGGATAGTATTTATTTTCATGCTAATGATACCTTGATCGTAAATCAGTATGTTTCTTCTAAAGTAACATGGGAAGAGAAAAATCTTGTTGTGACTCAGAAGTCAGATGTAACGAAATCAGACAAAGCGACATTTACAGTTAATGCAAAAGATGGCAGTACAATTCCTTCCGCAGCATTGGCATTGCGCGTTCCGGACTGGATGCATGGCAAAGCTGTTGTTACGGTAAATGGTCAGGAAGAGAAAGCGGCATTCAGCTCAGGTGGTTACATTCTTCTTGAGCGTGAGTGGAAAGATGGGGATGTTGTTACAATGGAATATCCGATGTCAGTAGATGCTTTCGGGCTTCCGGATAACAATACGGTATTTGCGTTCCGTTATGGTCCGACTGTTCTTGCAGCCAGATTAGGAAAAGAAAAGATGGCTTCAACTACCTGGGCAGGTGCTAATCTGACAGCCCCATTATATAAAGTAGTTGGTGATCAGAATCAGAAGATTACGATCAAGTATGGTGAATCAAAAGCGGCAACACCATTGGGAAATGAAACATTAACCATTCAGGAAGATATGTCGACGATTGAATTTATCGATCATATTGACAATTATCTTGTGAAAGATACAACGAGTGGTACCTTAGCATTTAAATTGAAGGGAACCAATGCGGACACAACATTTAATGGTGGATTGCAGTTCGTTCCATTTAACAAATTAAATGATGAGCGTTATGGAATCTACTGGTATTTTGATACAAAGTATACAGAGAGTGACGAAAAACAGATCCTTACAGCAAAAGAAAACGGACGTCTTGATGCCAGTATTCTTGATTCTACGCAGCCGGGATATGGACAGTACGAAAGAGATGTCATTCATCAGTTACAGGAAAAAGACTCAGTTGCCGGCACGATTACGGATGGCGGAAGTACACGGTATGCAAAAGCAGGTGGATATTTCACTTATAACTTTATTGTAAATCCGGATAAAGGTAACGCTTTGTTATGCCAGTTTGCGAAAGAAGACAATGGAAAAACAATTAAGGTCATGGTCGGTGATAAGCAGATCGCCAGCAAAAAACTGGCATATGACGGAACGGAAGCCTTCTATACCGAATATATTAATATTCCGGATGATGTATTGAAGAAAAATGTGAAGAAGATCGTGCCGGAAGGAGATACAAAAGAATATACCGTAGTGTCGGTACGATTTGAAAGTGGTTCTGACGCAGAAGACAGCGCACGTCTGGTAGGCGGTTTATATATGACACAGAGTTTTAGTGATCAGGCTGTCCTGAATACTTTGACAAGCTCGGCTGGTGAAGTAAGCAGTGCCAATGACACATTTACGATCGTTGTGCCGAAGGGAACAACTTCGGTAGCTTTGAAATATGGTATTGCCGATCAGTTTGGTCTGCTGTATGTTAATGATAAACTTGTAGATGATACAAAACAGCAGACATATGAGCTTACGGCTGCTCCGCTTTCACTGAAAGTAAAAGTATATGCAGAAGATCATAAGACAGTAAGGGACTACTCGGTTGTCATCAAAGTAAAAGAAGGTGATGTGAAAAAGGACGATACGCCGAAGAATAATTCCGGTTCTTCACAGAATACTGCGACACCAAAATCGTCAAACACTTCAAAGAAAAAGGTATCTATTTCAATCACGGGTAAGAAATCGGTGAAAAAGGGCAAGACGATCACATTGAAAGTAAAGAAAAAGAATGTGAAAGGAAAAGCAAAATGGAGTGTTAATAAGAAGAAACTGGCAAAACTGAAAAAGAAATCAGCAACAAAGGTTGTATTGAAAGCACGTAAGAAGGGTAAAGTAAAGGTAACAGTTAAAGTTGGTAAGTTAAAAGCGACTAAGACGATTACAATTAAATAAATCGAGTAGGAGGGAAATTTAACTAAATTTCCCGACCTCTCACACCACCGTGCGTACCGTTCGGTGCACGGCGGTTCAATCAACTTAACAAGTAACACACCTTTCGGTGTAGTAATCTAACATTGAGACTAAAATCATATTTTTACTCTCTTTATCCAACTCCATCACAACATCTGTCAGATTACGATATGATTTTGGTAATATTTCCATAAATGCCCGATTTGAGCCATAAAAAATAACGACTTTATTCACACATTACACCTGCCAATACTATATCATATACATCCAAGTCCTTCTGTTCCGAAACCGTTCCATCAATGATATTGTCTGCGGACATTACAACTTTTTTAGGTTTATGTTCAAATTCTTTATCAATATTTAATTGCTCTCTGGTACAACTACCCACCTTCACTCCATAATAAGTAAGCTGCATTTTCGATAAGTCCGCCAAATTATAATTATTTTTAAATGCTTTTACATTAAAACGCAATACACATGTAGGTTCTGTCTCGCTTGTAAGAAGCATTGCGTAGTATCCTCTCTCTCCTAGTAATGCTTCATTAAGTTTTTCCATGTCAATAGGCATTTGCTCTGCTGGAACAATTGTTAAATACGAACTGTACATTCTATACAATGAAATAGAATTATCCGGAGCATATACTCCACTATTCTCAAATTTTTTAACAATGTCTCACCGCTAACCAGATGACTGAAATCCACTATTTCCATCTGCGGTGTTACATTTTCCATACGGGCAAGATCAAGGAGCTGGGTTACTAAAGCTCCCATCCTCTCATTTTCATATTGAATATTCGAAAGCCACTGATTCTCTCCGATTTCCCTTTCTAATAGTTCCGCATTGGCACTGACCACTGAGATCGGGGTTTTCAGCTCATGTCCGGCATCAGAAATAAACTGCTTTTGCTTAATATGATTTTCTTCCAGAGGACGGATGATCATTCTGGCGAGATAAACGGACAGAAAGAAAAACACGACAATGGCAAGAATCCCGCCATACAGGGTATATTTCAGTAATGCCGACATACTTTTTTGGTTCAGACTATTATCCAGAAAAGTAATCAGGGTATAACCCCCTTTATCTGCTTTGTAATACATCAGACTTCCTATAGTTCCGATAGTGCCTGTTTTTTCATTGACCTCACTGGCAAGTTCGAGCAATTCTTCATTGGAATAAATCTCATTTCTATTTTCAGCGACCAGCATACTGCCGTCTTGTGAGATAACCACCGAATACTCTTCAAAAATACAATAATGAGAGAAGCTACACAAAAAAGTGGCAGATTCCATTTATAGGAAGTGCCACTTCTCTTAATTACTATACGTATAAATAATTATAATTTTTCCTTAATCTGTTTATATATTCCCTCTGCATCAAGCTTATACTTCTTAATAAGCTCTTTTGCAGGACCTGACTCGCCAAAGGTATCATTTACACCTATTCTTGTAAGCTTAGTAGGACATTTCTCTGAGAGAACCTCTGCAACTGCACTGCCAAGTCCTCCTATTATCGAATGCTCTTCTACTGTAAATACTCTGCCTGTTGCTTTAGCTCCCTTAATAACAAGTTCCTCGTCAATAGGCTTAATTGTATGGATATTGATGACCATTGCATCAATGCCCTGTTCCTTAAGAATATCTGCCGCCTTAAGTGACTCTGATACGCAAAGGCCCGTTGCAATAATTGTAACGTCCTTACCTTCTCTAAGAGTAATTCCCTTACCAATCTCGAACTTGTAGGTCTCCTCATCATTAATTACAGGAAGTGCAAGTCTGCCAAATCTCATATATACAGGACCTACATAATCATATGCTGCCTTTACTGCAGCTCTTGCCTCTACATCATCACATGGATTTATTACTACCATTCCCGGTATCTCTCTCATAAGTGCGAGGTCTTCATTACACTGATGTGTTGCTCCATCCTCACCTACTGATATTCCTGCATGTGTTGCACCTATCTTAACATTAAGATGTGGATATCCGATACTGTTTCTTACCTGCTCGAATGCTCTTCCTGCTGCAAACATTGCAAATGAGCTCATAAACGGAACATATCCGCTACTTGACATTCCTGCTGCTATTCCTGCCATATTAGACTCTGCTATTCCGCAATCTATATGACGCTCCGGAAATGCCTTCTTAAAGGTTACTGTCTTTGTTGCTGCTGCAAGGTCAGCATCAAGTACAACAAGGTTGTCATGCTCCTTACCAAGCTCTACTAACGCATTACCATAACTGTCTCTTGTTGCTATCATATCTCCTAACATAATGCGTCACCTGCCTTTCCAAGCTCTTCCATTGCTATCTTGTACTCCTCATCATTTGGAGCCTTACCATGCCAGCCTACATTGTTCTCCATAAAGGAAACTCCCTTACCCTTTACTGTATGCGCGATAATCGCTGTTGGCATACCCTTTGTAGCCTTTGCCTCCTTAAAGGCTGCATCTATCTCATCAAAATCATTTCCATTGATATTAATTACATGGAAACCAAATGCCTTGAATTTCTCATCTATAGGATATGGCGAGCATACCTCTTCCACTGTTCCATCTATCTGAAGGTTGTTGTTGTCTACAATCACACAGAGATTATCAAGCTTTCTGTGTCCTGCAAACATTGCTGCCTCCCATATCTGTCCTTCCTGAATCTCTCCGTCACCGCACAGGCAATATGTTCTATATTCTTTATTAGAAAGCTTTGCTGAAAGTGCCATACCAACTGCTGTTGACAGACCCTGTCCAAGTGAACCTGATGACATGTCTACGCCTGGTATATGCTTCATATCAGGATGTCCCTGAAGAAAAGAACCAACCTTTCTTAATTTTGTCAATTCCTCTACATTAAAGAAGCCTCTATGCGCAAGTGAACTATAGTATCCGGGAGCTGTATGTCCCTTTGATAATACAAACCTGTCACGATTCTCATCCTTAGGATTATCAGGATTAACATTCATCTCCTCAAAATACAGATATGTGAAAATATCTGCTGCCGAAAGCGAACCCCCCGGATGACCACTTTTGGCATTATATATCCCTGTCAGAATCCCCTTACGAACTAAAACTGCAGTTTTTTGTAGTTCTAATTTATTCATAATCTTACCTTTCTCCTTTAAAATGCTACATTCACACGCCCCTATATTTAGGAGGGGCAGGCATGAAATGTCGGTTAAGGAAATCATTTCGTGCCTGCCATTTTGTGAACTTATTTATAATTGTTTAGTGAATATAATATATTCTAATTATTAACCTTCAAGTGTCTTAAGATAATCCTTCTGGAATTTTTCAATTCCCTGTGTTGTAAGTGGATGATTAATCATTGTCTTAATTACACTATAAGGTATTGTTGCAATATGTGCACCTGCAAGTGCACAATCAGTTACGTGAATTGGATTACGAACTGATGCTGCAATTATCTCAGTATCAAGTCCATAATTATCAAATATTGTTACGATCTTTTCAATGAGCTCGATACCCGGCTGGCTTATATCATCAAGTCTTCCAAGGAATGGAGATACATATGTAGCGCCTGCTCTAGCTGCAAGAAGCGCCTGATTAGCTGAGAAAATAAGTGTAACATTTGTCTTAATTCCTTCACTTGAAAGCTGCTTAACAGCCTTGAGACCTTCTTCTGTCATAGGAATCTTAACAACCATGTTAGGATGAATCTTAGCAATCTCTCTTCCTTCTGCAATCATTCCCTCGGCATCTACTGTAGTTGCTTTAACCTCTCCACTTATTGGTCCGTCAACAATACCTGCTATCTCTGCAATAACCTCTTTGAAATCTCTACCCTCTTTAGCAATAAGAGATGGATTTGTAGTAACACCGCAAATCACGCCTAAATCATTTGCAGCTTTAATATCATCAATATTTGCTGTATCAATAAAAAACTTCATTGTTATATCTAACCTCCAATTAGTATTCCGACATGCTTCTATTCTTCATAAAGTGCCTTTACAGTCGGATATAATTTTTTAAATTTCTCATATCGTTTATTATACTTTTCAACAAGCTCTATCTCAGGCTCAACAACATCCACAACCTTAACAAGCTTATCACACGCAGTTACAACATCCGGATATTCACCACATCCAACTGCTGCAAGAATAGCAGCGCCAAGGCCGGGACCTTCCTCACTTTCAACAATCTCAAGTCTTAGATTAAGAGCTGATGCAATTATTCTTCTCCAAAGTCTGCTCTTCGCTCCGCCTCCACATATCTTTGAGCTGTCAATTGTAACACCAAGGTCTCTGGCAACCTCAAGGCAATCACGAAGACCAAAAGCAACGCCCTCAAGAACAGCCTGTGTCATATCCTTTCTGGTTGTGTCCATTGACATACCAAAGAACATAGCCCTTGCCATGGCATTATTGTGAGGTGATCTCTCACCCATAAGATAAGGCAGGAAGTACACATTATTCTCGCCAAGCTTATCTATTCCATCCTGTTCAAGCGAATAATTATCAGTACTTAATATATCGTTCATCCACCACATATTACATGATGCTGCAGAAAGCATACATCCCATCAGATGATATCCGCCATCTGCATGGGCAAATGAGTGGAGTGCATTATTCTCATCTACTCCGAATGAACTGCTTGAAACAAATACTGTTCCGCTTGTACCTATGGAGAGATTACATTTGCCTTCTCCAACAGTACCCGTACCAATTGCAGCTGCAGCATTATCTCCTGCTCCTGCAATAATCTTAACCTTTGTTGAAAGGCCAAGCATATTAGCAATATCTTCCTTAATATACCCGACTACCTCATAGCTTTCATATAGCTTAGGAAGCATATCCTCTGTGATATTGCATATATCAAGCATCTCCTTTGACCAGCATCTGTTCTTTACATCAAGAAGCAACATACCTGAAGCATCTGAATAATCAGTACAGAAGGTTCCTGACATACGATATGCAAGATAATCCTTAGGCAGCATAATCTTGCGAACCTTCTTCCAAAGCTCCGGCTCATTATTCTGCATCCAAAGAATCTTTGGAGCAGTAAAGCCTGCAAATGCAATATTTGCGGTATACTCTGAAAGCTTACTCTTTCCTATTTCATTGTTTAAATACTCTGTTTCCTTTGTAGTCCTGCCATCATTCCATAATATAGCAGGACGTATAACGTTATCAGCATCATCAAGTGTAACAAGACCATGCATCTGTCCACCAAAACTGATACCTGCAACTAAATCTATATTTGAACCATCTAGAAGCTCCTTTAGTCCATCTATAGACTGGTCGAACCAATCATAGGGGTTTTGCTCCGACCAGCCCGTGTGTGGAAATGAAAGGTTATAACTTCTAGAGACAACCTTCTTTATCTGTCCATTTGAATCCATAAGCAAGAGCTTAACGGCAGATGTTCCAAGATCAATACCTACGTATAACATATATACCTCCTTAGAATGGGTTCTCTCCTACATATCTCTCGCATTTTGGCTGGTTATAGTCAATCTCTTCAACATCAACACCAATCATCTTGAATAAATCATAGAGAACCTTTCCGAAATGTCCAAATGCAACAGCACCGTGATGCGGATAATTCTTTTCAATCAATACATGACGGTAGAAACGCTTCATCTCAGGAATTGCAAATATACCAATTGCGCCAAATGATCTTGTAGCAACAGGAAGAACCTCACCCTGTGCAACATATGCACGAAGCTTACAATCAGAAGTGCTCTGCAATCTGAAGAAGGTAATATCACCAGGCTGAATATCTCCCTCGAGTGTACCATTTGTAACCTCCTCAGGAAGTGAACGAGCCATAATCATCTGGTTACGCATCTCGCAGAAAGCAAGCTTCTTTGAACATGTATTACCACAATGGAAGCCCATAAATGTATCTGTATGCTCATAATTAAACTTACCCTTAATATCCTCATCAAATATATCCTTTGGAACAGTATTATTAATATCAAGAAGTGTAACAACATCATCTGACACAACGGTTCCAATAAACTCTGAAAGTGCTCCATATATATCAACCTCACATGATACAGGAATACCCATACCTGTAAGTCTTGAATTAACATAGCATGGTACAAATCCAAACTGTGTCTGGAATGCAGGCCAGCACTTACCGGCAATTGCAACAAATTCTCTTGAACCCTTATGACCTTCTACCCAATCAAGAAGTGTAAGCTCATACTGTGCAAGCTTCTCAAGTATCTCAGGCTTCTTGTTACCAGCTCCAAGCTCGGATGCCATATTGGCAACAACCTCCGGAATTCTCGAATCTCCTGCATGATTATTAAAGCTTTCAAAGAGGTCAAGCTCTGAATTCTCCTCTATCTCAACACCCAGATTATAAAGTTGCTGAATCGGAGCATTACATGCCAGGAAATTAGTTGGACGTGGTCCAAATGATATGATCTTAAGATTCTGTAATGCATAAATTGCCTTAGCGATAGGCAGGAAATCATGTATCATATCGGCACATTCATCAGCTGTTCCAACAGGATAATCAGGGATATATGCCCTAACTCCTCTCAAATGAAGATTGTAGCTTGCATTAAGCATACCGCAATATGCATCTCCTCTGCCCTGTACTAAGCCACCATTTGCAGATGTTTCCTCTGCAGCAGCTACAAACATCTTAGGTCCGTCAAACGCTTTCGCAAGCATTGTTTCAGAAATCTCAGGACCGAAATTACCTAAGTATACGCATAATGCATTACAGCCTGCAGCCTTAATATCCTCAAGAGCCTGCATCATATGTATCTCACTTTCAACGATACAAACCGGGCACTCATATATCTCTGATTCATCATATTTTGCCTTATAAGCATCCACAAGATTCTTTCTTCTTGTAACTGAAAGAGACTCTGGGAAACAATCACGACTAACTGCAACAATTCCTATTTTAACCTTTGGTGTATTATTCATTTTAGTATCCTCCACAAATTATATTCTGTTAAACATAAAGGTTCTCGCCCTTTAGTCCAATAAAAACTCCTTCATCAAGACCACCCTCAGCATGACCAATAAGCCATTTATTAGTAGCTGTAATAAGCTTATCCTCTCCATCGCCATGAGCCTGAGCAAGTGGATAATTAGTTCCCTTGGGTAATACTACAACTACCTTAAATCCATTCTCACCAGCATTACATGGTGCATAGTGAAGTGTAGTTGCATAAAGCATTATACCGGTTCCGGCAGGAACAAGAAATGCTTCCATCTTCGAAGTATCATATGTATAATCAGCCTCAACATCCTGCAAAATTCCGAGAATAAGAATTGCATCAGTAACAGCAATATTAAGCTCAGAGCTTCTGTGATACTCAACAGCATTAAGCAGATGATTATTACCATTGCAAAATCCTATCTGAATAGGAAGCTCCCCATAAGCCTTTTTCTCAAATTCCTTTGCGATAGGCAATTCTTCAAGATAATCAACTGATGGCTCATAGATTACATCATCAGGAACAGGTGACTGTTCCATAGCACCAATAAGCCCGGTAAAATCATATCCGTCAAGAACGGTTCCGTACTTCTTGAATTCCGGATCATTTACACTAAGTACCTTCATAAAATATAACCTCCATTTCCTTCAATCTTTACTCTTATCTCCATAATCATTTATCTATATCAATAGTATGACTTAATAAATAAATTATCTATTCAATCATTGCTTTTTGATTATCAATTATTGCTATCTTATTTACAGATATTATTTCATTTTTATGTGATTTGTAAAAAAAATGTAATATAATATGTAAAAAGCCTTTATTTACTTGCATTTCGCTCTTCTATTTTGTATATTATAAATATAAATCTGTATATTATATGGGTTTTTTCATAGCATTTTTTAATATTTTTGATGAAAGGAGTTTTTACTAATGATACCACGTCTGGACGGAACAAGAGAAATCGTAGATTTTCAGGAATGCCCATCCATCCTTCTATATAAGAATGTTGAATATGAGGAGTATCCAAAGCATTGGCACACATCAACAGAGATAATAATGGTTGTCGAAAATGATTATCAGGTAATATGCAACGGCAAACTATATAGTTTAGATGTAGGTGATATATTAATTATTGCTCCCGGTGTTGTACATACAATTCCGGAGAAGAAGGGCACAAGATATATATTGCTTGCAAACTTCTCAAACTGTATAACCTCAAAGGCATTTGATTCAATACTATCTCTAATTCAGCCGGCAATAATTGTATCAGAGAAGAATTATCCATCGATATACAGGCAATGTCAGGATCTCATACTAAATAGTACAGCGGAATATTTAGGAAATGAGCAATTTAAAGAGGTAGCTGTTTATAACCAGCTTATTAATCTCCTATTATTAGTAGGGCGCGAATATACTAAACAAAGCGGAATATTTACCGATGCTCCTGTCGCTAAGCAGCAGGAATATATGCAGAAATTCATGACACTTTGTGATTATATTAATAACAACTGTACAGAATCACTTTCAGTTGATGATGCTGCTAATATGGTAGGGTTTTCCAAATTCCATTTTTCGCGTTTATTCAAGAAATTCACCGGAACTACCTTCTACAGCTATGTTAATGAAAGAAGAATTGCACATGCAACCTTGCTGCTTCTTGATTCAGAAAAAAGTATAACAGAGGTTGCCATCGGTTCAGGTTTTAATTCTATTTCCTCGTTTATCAGAATATTTAAAATAAACAGAGACTGCACACCAACCGAATTCCGTAATATGCATCACGTTGAAAGTGAAACTGCCAAAGAAGCTGAATCGTCTTAATTATATGAATAAAGAAATAGTCCCTAACTGCTACTAATATTAATAGCAATTAGGGACTATTTGTTTTACACCTATTATTTTGGATTATAATTAAAATGCGATTTCCTTAATTTCAAAAAGTCCACTTCCATGGAATTTCAGGAATATAGCCGTCTCCCCACAAGTAAATGCAGCTTGCGCTGTACACATAGTCCAGGTATCACATTTGGTAATATCAAATGAACCAATCACATCTCCGTCAGGCTTTGTCATGATATCAAGCTTTCCTTCTGCATCCCCACGATACATTATCTTGAATTCCTTATTATCCTTAATATCAAAATACTTATATCCAATAAGTGTTCCATCGGAAATCTCACTAATAAATCTATCATCGCCCTCATTATTTACATTTGGGAAACAATCAGTATATATTTTATTACATCCATGTGGCATATGACCATTTGTAAGATTACAGCATATTACAGCAGGATATGAACCTTCTGCCCTTAGCGGACCACCATTTAATCCACAGGAAGTAATCTCAACCTGTTTAATGCTTCCATCTTCTTCAAATTTAATCTTCTGTGCACATGCCTGGCGGCTGTAATCAGACTTATGTGTCAGTCTGTGATAAAATACATACCACTCTCCATTTATACACTCAATACTTCCATGAGTTGTACCTGTCATGTTGAGTTTGTCTTCTAATTTTCTACCCTCAAATCCAACATCACCATTTGATACAATTGTTCCGCCAAATGTAAATCCTCTGTCAGGATAATCACTTGTAGCATAACAAAGCTCATGATTTTGCATAGATGAATATATGAAGTAATATTTGTCTCCAACCTTACGCATTGAGCTCGCCTCGAAGAACGGATGCTCTTCAAAGGATGTACCCTTTACTGCATAAGGGATAAGATGCTTAGCAGGTGCCTTAAGTGTAAGCATATCATCTTCAAGTTCCATTACTATCGGTCCCATAACGCTTCCACATTTAGCCTTGTCAAGTATTACCTCCCTGCTTCTGTTAAACATTGTCATCTCTGACTGAATATGTTCCTCATTCTCAAAGAAATCAGGCTCCTCTTCAAATGGATACTGTGTGCCCGAGTAAAGATATATACTACCATTATCATTAATAACACCCGGATCAAAACAAACAAAATCCTGTGCGGGCTCGCCATTCTTATTCTTTACAAATCCTAAATACTCGAACTCGCCGGCAGGAGTATCGCATACCGCAACTCTTATTGGTCCAAAGTAACCACCATGACCAAAAGGTCCAGACATGCAATAGTATAAATAATATCTTCCATCATTACCTCTAACTACATCAGGTGCATACATATACTGTCTCTCATTATAGTCAGGATCCTGTGTAGCCCGGTAAATAACACCTTCCTTACGCCAATTCTTGAGATCTGTAACAGGTGCTGAATACACAGTGTAATCAAGCATACAAAATGTTTCTCCACCCTCTTTATCATGAGAACCATACAGATATACCCTATCACCAAATACGTGAGGTTCCCCATCAGGTATATACTCATCTATAGGTAAAAACGGATTAAAAACTTGCGCCTCATTATTGTTGCTCATGAATCTTCTCCTTATCATTTTTATATGTAGATAACCCTCTCTAATCACAATCTGACAGCAGTCATTTTTAAGGAGGGTTTCCATCTACAAACTGCTGTCAGATCAAATATACATCATTTATTTTCAGCTCTTTCGTTGTCAAACTGTATATTAAAATAATCTATTGCTTCTTCAAGCAGATTGCCTCTTCTAGCTGTTTTTGGAATTCCCATATAAAGTGTACTGTTTTCGATGATGCCATAGCTTAGCAAATATCCGGTTTGAGCCATAAGCTCCATTTCCTTTTTGGGTGCAATTACGAGATCAACTACATCGCAGCCTATCTTGGTTGCAAAAGCCTGGGAACCATAAGGATCTGTAATATTATAGGCAGTTACACTCGCTGTCTTGCCTGTAGAATCTTCAATTTCCTCTTCATAGCTTATACATTGTTCCTGAGACACTGTATCACTATATACTAGGACGCACAAATCCTCTAAATCACTTGGTCCAAAGACAGTCTTAATAAATACTACAGCTACAAAAATTGCTATTGCCGCAACAATCACTGTCACACCGTAATATCCAAAGAACCATCTAAGCTTTTGTTTAATTGTCATCTCCTTAAACTGCTTCTTGTCCATCAGGATTTACCTCTGTCTTTTCATCTTTTTCTTCAATATTTGCAAATATATTACCCACAATCATTGATACAAAGAATCCCGGAAAGCTGAACCCATATAAGAACCAGAACCAGGCAAAATAGTCTGATAGCATCATAAGTGCTATCGGGAAGAACCCGATAATCAATATGCATATTGATTTTGGAAAGTATGCAAATAGCAGAAGTCCCGCGTTCTTTAATGCTTTTTTTATACCGGTATTATATCTGGAAATAATAGCAAAATAGTACTGTATAAATATCAAAGCAAATATAGCTATAACACCAATACTTATTCCAACAGGCACATATAAGTTACCAAATCTACCAAGCACACCTTGTCTCATAAGATATGCATTACTTAAAAGAATAGTAAATATTGCCAGCACGGGTATCCATACTACCGTCGCCTTTATTAAGTTGTTTTTAAATTCCTTGAAGAATTCCTTAGTAATTACGCCTTCTTCACCCATAGCAATACGAATTAACACTCGATACATTGCTGTAAATGAAGCACCGGCTGTTACTATTGGAATTGCACATATCAAGGTAAGGATATTAATCCAAACAAGATCTACCACCCTTCCAACAAAACGGAAGAACGGATTTTCCATACTGAAAATATACATATTATTCTTTTACACCTCCAAGTGCTACACCTGCAATAATATACTTCGATAACAAGAAGTACACTATAAACAACGGAAGTACTGTAAGAGCAAGTCCTAAATATATTGAACCATACTCTGTTTTATATATATCACCCTTTAACAAGCTTACCATAATTGGCATGGTATACTTTTCCTGTCTTGTAAGGAGAATCATAGGAAGGAACAGATTGTTCCAGCTTGAAACAAAGGAGAAAATCGCCTGTGTTGCAATAGCCGGCTTCATAATCGGAAGCACAATCTTGTTAAAGGTATAAAACTCCTTCGAACCATCAATTCTCGCCGAATTAATAATGTCAATATGTAATGACGGAATCATAAACTGCCTCATAAAGAATACACACGTCGGTGCTGCAATAGCAGGCAGGATAAGTGGTAAGAAGTTATTTGTCATATGAATCTTATAAATAAACTGGTAGAAACCAATACTTACAAGCTGTGATGGTATCATCATTACTGACATGATAAATGCAAAGAATGGCTTCTTAAATTTCCACTCATATGCCACAAGCGCATATGCAGTAAGTGTTGAAAAGTATACAGTACATATTGTTGCACCTGTTGATATAATCATAGAGTTCAAAAAACCTCTAAGCGGATCAAAGCTCTTACCTGTCAGTATCTTAAAGTTATCAAGCAAATGTTTAGATGGTATAAGAGATATGGCATGCTGCTGAATTTCCGTCGTACTTCTTGTTGCATTTACTACCATAATTAAGAATGGCAGAATACTAAGCACTGCAAGTAATATGCATAAAGTATATACTAATATTTTTACAGCAGGATTACTCTTTTTCTTTGATGTTGCCGACATATCAAGCTTAATTGCTTTTTTATTTACTGTCTTTGATTCAACTGATTTATTTGTCTTCTTTTCATCAAGCTTCATACTCTACACACCTTCTCTCTTAGCCTTCTTTTTCATTTCTCGTGCTACTTTCTTAAGCGCCTTATTTTCTGCAACCTCTGAACGATCCTGCATCAGATAGAATACAATAATCGAAAGAATTGCAATAATGACAAACATTATCATACTAGCTGCAGATGCACGGTTATACAGGTAACTTCCACTAAACGCCTGATTGTAAATAAAGCAGCTTGTTGTAAGTGTTGCATTATCTGGTCCACTCTTTGCAACAAGAAGCTGAGGAATATCAAACATCTGAAGACCACCAATAAGACTTGTTACAAGTGTATAAATAAGAATAGTTCTCAAATTAGGAAGAGTAACATATCTGAATTTATCCCAGCTTGTCGCGCCATCAATTTCGGCAGCTTCATATATCTCAGGACTAATTCCAAGAATGCCCGATATAAGTACTATCATTGTATATCCATACCACATCCAGAACTGAATAAATGATACAACGCCTCTTGCTATACTCTTACTTTGCAAAAAGAAAAATGGTTTATCTATTATTCCAAGAGACATAAGCAAATCATTTATCGGTCCCATAGGATAGCCAAATAATGAACCAAAAAGAATTGCTACAGTAGCAGCAGTAATAATATTAGGCATATAGAATACAACCTTGAAAAATCCCTGTCCCTTTACCTTGTGTCTTCTGTTAGTAAATATTGATGCTAAAAGCAGCGCCAAAAGAATCTGTGGCAGGAAGTTCCATCCCCACATCCTAAACGTATTACCAAGAGCAGTTCTGAACGTAGGTGATTCTAGTATTGTTTTATAGTTCTGTAGCGGATCATCAAGGAAATTAAATGTAGTTGCACCCAATCCTTTAAAGTCCGTGAATCCAATCAGAACAGTATATATAATCGGATATAAAGTAAATAACGCAAATGTAACAACAAATGGGATACTAAAAATATATCCAAATCTTGCATATGATATTTTCTTCTTTTTCATATACCATTCCTCCAATGGCTTTTTTGTTCTTAAAAAATTGGGAAACGATGAAAGAGTATCACCGTCTCCCATAATTAGTCGTTATAGTATATTATTGCGAAATATTATTCTACAACTACATCAAGGTTATCTTTTACATTCTGCTTGAATGCTTCAATTGCTTCTTCTCTGCTCTTCTCACCTGAAGTGTAAGTTCTAACAGCATCTCTCCAGTACTGGTTAATTGTCTCATCGTACTGTGTTAAGTTCTTACCATTTGCATAGTTGTTTGCAGGAATGAAGTAATCAAACATATTCTGTCCGCCAAGGAAGTCAAGAGAACCGTCTGAAATGCTCATAACCTTACCTGAAGCAACGCTATCCTTTGCAGTAGCTGTGTTAGGGTCGTTATCCCAATCAACAGTTCCGTTAGCCCAAGCATACTGAAGTCCATCCTCTGTTGAGTTAAGTGTAATCCACTCAATGATTTCAGCAACAGCTTCCTTCTTCTCTGTATCCTTGTTAGCAAGTATCCATGTGCCACCCCAGAAGAAACCAACTGGAGGATCACATACTGCCCAGTCACCATATGTACCTTCACCAGCTGCTGAACCACCGCAGTTAGGTGCAAGTGTGTAGTTGATGAGCCATGCAGGACCAAAGAAACCAAGGATTCCCTTAGTACCTTCGCCCTTCATATCAGCGAACCATGCATCCTGCCAATCCTGTGTATCATTATAGTAATCATTGTCTTTAAGTTTCTTTGATATATCTAAGAAAGCCTCTCTCTTTGGATCAATTGTAAGCTTACCGTCTACAATCCAACCATCATCTGAGCTGTTTTCTACAGCATGCCAAATATCACCATCGCCAGATACAATACCGTATCCCTTACCCTTTAATGTTTCAGCTGCCTCGAAGAACTTATCCCAGTTTCCTGAGCCACCACCGATAATCTTGCTGATTTCTGCAGGATCATCTGTTCCGAAAGCATCCTTAGCAATTGAACGTCTGTAAATAAAGCATCCGCCTGTAGCCTGATAGCCAAGACCAACTACCTTACCATCTGGATTTGTACCGATATCAACTGAGTACTGAGCAATCTGAGCCTCAGCAATCTTGCTGTCAACATCAATTCCAAGATCCTCATAAGCTGCTGCATATGATGATGCATCACCCTGTGTGTACTTAAGTACGAAAGCTGCCTCTGCGCAGTAGATATCAGGTGCATCAGGTCCGCCTGCTGCAAGTGCCTGGTCAAGTGCTGGCTGATAAGCGCCATCTGTTGTTGCTACGATTGTAGTATTGATTTCATATCCAAAGTCAGGATGTGTCTCAACATACTTATCAATCATCTTAGGAACCTCATCTGTGAATGCCCACACATTAATTGTTCCCTTCTTCTCGCCTGAAGGAGCTTCTGTCTTCTCTCCTACATCTTCTGTCTTTTCTGCTGCAGTGCTTGATTCGCTACTTTTATCATCGCTTGAACCGCAGCCTGCAAGGCAACCAGCTACCATCGCAAGACAAAGTCCTGTAGCAACTACCTTTTTCATTTTACCTTTCAATAATTTTCTCATAAATCGCCCTCCTTTTTTGCTTTTTTATGATGTATTAATAATATTCCAATATTGTATTATAATCTATACAATTATTGCTTTTTAATTATCAAATATTGCTCTAATGCATCAATTGACTATTTGTGCATATTTTCCTATTATGCCTGCATGCACCAATTTATTTGTATAAAATCCATATAAACATCTGGTTTAATGGCATTAATTCATAGTATTCTCAACACATTGCACATAAGCAGCATAATTATTAATAATACAAAAAGCAATATCTGAGTATTTTTGTTCATAAAAAAATCTCATACACGATATGCATATACACATTTTTGTATGAGATTTCTTAATTATCTATAACATGAGAATTTGTATACAGTTACTGAATCATAATCCTTACCGGGTCCAAATATGCAAGAAGGAAAATTACTATTATGTATTGTATCTGGGTAGTACTGTGTTTCAAGGCAAAGTCCCTGTCTCTTTCCATATAAACAGCCTTCCTTTCCTTCAATCGGAGATATGAAATTGCCGGCATAGAATTGAACTCCGGGAAGAGTAGTATATACGTCCATCTGTCTATCGCACTTATCAGCTCTAACTGTTGCAATATGACGGAGACTTCCATCACAATCATCAATCACCCAGTTATGATCATATCCTCCAACAATACTATTCTGTTCGTAATCTGCATCAATTCTTTCACCAACGCCCATCATCTTTGTAAAATCAAGAGATGTTCCGATTACAGATGCAATCTCACCGGTAGGTATTGCTCCTTCAACTACAGGAGTGAAGTTGCTCGCCTTTATCATCACCTGATGATCCATAATATTGCCGCTATCATGACCATTCAGGTTAAAATATGAATGATTTGTCAGGTTAATAATAGTATTTGCGTCACTTGATGCATGGTATTTAAGAGTTAGAGCATTATCATCATCTAATGTATACTCTACTGACACCTTCTTATTTCCCGGGAACCCCATATTGCCGTCGCTATCCTGTAAGCAGAAAACAACACCCTTATCTGTAACCGTCGCATCCCAAATGCATTTGTGATAGCCTTTGTTCATATCGCTATGCAGATTATTATTTCCATCGTTCCTGCAAATCTCATATGCCTTACCATCAATTTCAAAAGAAGCATCAGCTATTCTATTAGCACTCGGACCAACTACAACACCAAAGAAGCTTCCATTGTCAAAATAGTCTTCTCCCTTATCAAAGCCCAGAACAACATCCTTTAGTTCCCCTTTACCATCAGCTGTCACTATCCTTACGATTGTTGCGCCAACATTAGTAAGCGAAACCTCCATATGGTTTCTATTTGTCATTGTGAATAAAACTATTTCTTTCCCATCCGGGCTTTGTCCAAATGATTTTGTTTCGATTGTCATTCCTTTATCCCCCCAAAATATTATTACTGGTTTATCTTCGCTTATTAACAACACCACGTACATTATATCATTCAAAACGAAATGAAATCAACAACGTTTCTAACTAGTTATTTCTTCCTTTGCAGCCTAATACTATTACCAGAACTCCCGCTCCTGCAAAAAAACATTAAAAGCATCTGTTTCCCTCTTAGAAAAATCGTGCCAAATCATATCAATTCGTGCCATAATTCTAACCGATAGATACGTCACCATTCATATTATTATCTAACCACTTTGCTACACCATCATCGTTATTACTGTCAATTACTCCTTTTGCAAGTTGTTTCAGCTCATCAAATGCATTTGCTACCGCATATGCCTCATCAGATATATTAAACATATCAATGTCATTCATTGCATCTCCAAATGAAATAACCTTTTCGCAGCCCAAATAATCTTTTAATTGAATTATTGCATTAGCCTTAGATGCCTCCCTTGGCATAATTTCAAGCCATTGCTCTTCGGTATATATATCCTGCTGAAAAACAACATGATATCTTTCTTTATACATAATAAAAAATGGTTCAAGCTTATCCTTATCATCAATACAGGTTATATAAAACAAATTACCCTTCACCAATTGTTCAACATTGTCTGCTTCTCTCCATCGTCTGTCGCCTCTTCGTGTATCCAGGAATTCTCTTACTCCCTTACTGCACTTATCCAGAATAAAAGAAAAATGCTCAACGCCATCTATATAAGAATAAACAATCGGATAGATTCCATTAGAAATAAGCTCCTCTAAGACTGCTTTTATATCCTCGTCAAAATAATTGGAAATAAGTATTTCTTCCGAAACACTATCAATAACAAATGCACCATTATATACAATCAATGGTATCTTGGCATTCAGCCCCTTCGTAACCATCTTTGCAGTCACATAGGACCTTGCTGTTGCATATGAAAACAAAATTCCATTTTCTGTGAGTCTGTTTATCACCTCACATGTATATTCCGATATTGTTTTATCACTCCTAAGTAATGTCCCATCTAAATCCGATACGTACAAACATTTTTTCATAAATATACTCCCATCCCGGCAAATGCATTTGACAACACTAAAAGCCTCCGTAATGTGATAATACTTCGGCCGCATACTCAGCGCCGACAACTCTTGCATCCATTTCATTATCCGAAACTGTCAACGTATTTTTCTCTTCATCACAGGATACAACTTTTATCACTTTTCCACTCTTTGTACTTACAGTTGTCATAAATATGCTCCTTTCACATAGAGATACTATCTATATTATATGATTGCTATTTAAATATACGATTATTTCATACAAACACATTTTACCACGGTTTTCACGAAAAAACACCCCAGAACAAATGTCCTGGAGTGTAATATACCGTTCTGAAACGTCCTAAGACGCTCTGAATTGTGAAATTGATTATCTCTTTGAGAACTGTGGAGCACGACGAGCTGCCTTGAGACCTGGCTTCTTTCTCTCCTTCATTCTTGGATCTCTTGTAAGGAATCCTGCCTTCTTGAGGATTGGTCTGTACTCAGCATCTGCCTCAAGGAGTGCTCTTGAAATACCATGTCTGATAGCACCAGCCTGACCTGTGAAACCACCACCACATACGTTAACGAGTACATCGTACTTACCCTCTGTGCCTGTAGCAACGAGTGGCTGCTTTACGATAACCTTGAGTGTATCAAGACCAAAGTACTCATCCATATCCTTCTTGTTTATAACAATCTTACCAGTACCTGGAGTGATGTAAACTCTGGCGATACTGCTTTTTCTTCTTCCTGTTCCATAGAACTTTGTTGTCTTAGCCATCTGTTATCTCCTCCTTCTTAGTACTTAATCTCTAATACTTCTGGCTTCTGTGCCTGATGCTTATGATCTGCACCAGCGTATACGTGAAGCTTTGTGATCATCTCTCTGCCAAGTGGTCCCTTTGGAAGCATTCCCTTAACTGCAAGGTAGATAACATCCTCTGGCTTCTTAGCCATCTTCTCACGAAGAGTTGTCTCTTTCATACCACCTACATAATCTGAGTGGTTGTAGTATACCTTCTGATCTAACTTCTTACCAGTTACCTCGATCTTGTCAGCGTTTACTACTATTACATAATCACCTGTGTCAATGTGTGGTGTATATGTTGGCTTGTTCTTTCCTCTTAAAATGCTTGCGATCTCTGATGCAAGACGACCTAAAGTATGTCCTGTAGCGTCAACTACATACCACTTTCTCTCTATTGTTGATGGGCTTGCCATAAAGCTCTTCATCGTGGTACCTCCTAAATTATTCTTTTATAATCTTCTTTACTAATGTATATTCAGCACATTCCTTACCGGGGCATTGGTTCGAAACGCACTTATAAACTTCGCATACTTTGCAAGTACATTATAATTACATTTTGTTGTCAACTATTTTTTCCAACAAAAATATCCGGCGATACATGTGCACCGCCGGATACCATATTATCATTCATTCTTCTGTCTGTAAATACTATCTTTTATTTAGAAATCCACCTCTGTGTCATAGTAGCAGCACTTCAGCAGCTTCTCCATCTCCTCCTGGCTTGGCTGTCTTGGGTTGGAGCCTGTACATGCATCAAGTATCGCATTTGCAGCGATCTCAGGAAGTCTCTCAAGGAATACATCCTCCGGAACAAAGCCCTGCGCACATGGATAGCTGTCAGGTCCATAATTCTTGATACAGTGAGGTATGTTCAGCTCATCATTCATCTTGCGCAGATATGCGATGAGAAGAGCTAACTTCTCGTCGAGTGTCTCTCCGCCAAGGCCCATGAAGTCTGCTATCTCGCCGTAACGAATCTTTGCTGTCTCATCCTTTGCATTGAAAGCGATAACCTTCGGGAGATACATCGCATTTGCTGCTCCGTGGATGATATGTGCACCGTAATCGGCAAATGCTGCTCCGGTCTTGTGTGCCATTGAATGTACGATTCCAAGCAGTGCATTTGAAAATGCCATACCTGCAAGACACTGTGCATTGTGCATCGCGTCACGCTTCTCCATGTCTCCATTATATGATCCAACCAGATCATTCTGGATCATCTTGATCGCATGAAGTGCCAGTGGATCTGTAAAATCGCAGTTTGCTGTCGATACATAAGCCTCGATTGCATGAGTCATGGCATCCATACCTGTGTGTGCAACCAGCTTCTGAGGCATGGTCTCTGCCAGCTCAGGATCTACGATCGCAACATCAGGTGTAATCTCAAAATCAGCTATCGGATACTTGATTCCCTTCTCATAATCTGTGATGATCGAGAATGCTGTAACCTCTGTTGCAGTTCCTGATGTTGAAGAAATAGCGCAGAAATGAGCTTTCTTTCTAAGTTCAGGGATTCCAAATACCTTACACATATCCTCAAATGTCGCATCAGGATACTCATACTTTATCCACATAGCCTTTGCTGCATCTATAGGTGAACCACCGCCGATGGCCACTATCCAGTCTGGCTCAAATTCAAGCATGGCTGCTGCACCCTTCATAACCGTCTCTACTGAAGGATCTGGCTCAATTCCCTCAAATAACTTAACTTCCATTCCAGCTTCCTCAAGGTACTGAACTGCCCTGTCAAGGAATCCAAATCTCTTCATGGATCCGCCTCCAACACAGACCATAGCTCTCTTACCCTTGAATGTTTTGAGTGCCTCCAAAGCACCTTTTCCGTGATATAAATCTCTTGGTAATGTAAATCTTGCCATCGTTTGCCCTCCTAAAATCAAAATAAAAAGCCAATCATGTTATCTTCACTGAAACACCTTGAAATATTCCGAACAATTCGAAACAATTCCTGACATATCCGTCATGTAGCAGCATTTCAATGTAATTATAACATGATTGACTCTTATTTTCATTATTTTTTGTGCATTTCACACAATGTTTTTCATCTATTTTTCACTTTTTTGCTAGATGTTTTCCACTTTTCATTCTTATTTCTAGATTATTTCAAGTCCACTTTCCCAAGTTATTATATACAAAATATAACCACGCTATTTTGTGAACTGCCAACATATTATCAGCAATTTTATCTTATCCCGACAAATATTATACGTCTACAGCGTTTACGTTTACAGATATTTTATCTCCACAAGAGTAAGCCCCTTTGCTTCGGCTTTCGGTCCTGCTTTCGTCCTATCCTTCGCCGCAAGTATTGACTCCATACAGTCCTCTGGCCAGATTCCAAGACCTATCTTCATCAAAGTTCCCACTATGATACGGACCATATTGTACAGGAAACCATTTCCGCTTATCCTTATATGTATCATATCACCAACTTTATCTATGGTTATATCTGTTATTGTACGGACTGTATTCTCTACCTGTGATCTTGTTGAACAGAAGCTCTTGAAATCGTGCTCTCCTACCAGAACAGCCGCAGCTCGTTTCATCTTATCTATATCAAGCGGATAATAGACGAATGTCGAGTAAAGACGCTCCGTCGGCATATCAAATCTTCTGTTTAATATCTTGTATTCATATGTCTTGATCGTATCACAGTATCTCGGATGAAAATCGTCCGCCACCTGGCAGGACTCTTGTATCCTTATGTCTTCCGGAAGCCGCTGATTAAGCGCAAATGAAAACTTTTCTCCTGGTATCCCTGATTCAGTATCAAATACCGCCACATTTCCCAGGGCATGCACTCCGGAATCCGTCCTACTGGCTCCTATCACCTTTATATTCTCGTGGCAGAGTTCGCTGAGAGTCTTATTCAGGACCTCCTCCACAGTTATTCCATTTATCTGGACCTGCCATCCGCAATAATTTGTTCCATCGTAGGCTACGATCAATTTTACTCTTTTCATATCTATATCCTTTTCTATACTTATCAATGTATCTAAATTGCTCTGCCACTAATACATTCTCAGTCAAGTCTATATGCAGTGCAAATCTTGATTCCGAATCATTCAGGTATCACGGAATAACGCCCGCGGTATTTACTACATCACACATCTATATACTATCATGCATCCCAGATACACCAACACTATAGCATAACTTACATAGTCTGTTCCACTGTATTTTAAAGGATTCATACGACTTCTGCCCTCACTGCCGTCAAAACATCTGGCATCCATTGCCTGTGCCAGATCAATAGCTCTCCTTATCGCTGACACAAAAAGCGGCACAAATACAGGCACATAACTCTTTATCCTTCTGAATATATTTCCACTCTCAAAATCCGCGCCTCTGGAAAGCTGTGCTTTCATGATCTTATCCAGCTCCTCCATAAAAATAGGAATAAATCTCAGCGCGATCATGAGCATCATAGCCATCTCTGCCACCGGAACTTTGACCTTCTTCAAAAATCCCAGGCTGCTCTCAAGACCATTTGCCAGGTTCATAGGTCGCGTAGTATACGTCATCACTGATGAACCAATTATGAGATATACAAGCCGCACCACCACCAGCACTGTTGTCATCACGCTTTTGTCTGTTATCCGAAGTCTGTGCCAGCTCCATATCACATTTCCATCACCATTGAACACACTGAATATTGCTGTAAAGAAAATAAACATCCATATAACCTTGAGGCCTTTGCATATATATGTTAAGGGAACCCTGCTAACAGCTACATATGTACAAAGAAATACAGTTGCTGTCAGTATCATGATCCAGTCTTTGCAGAGAAAAAGCGATATTGCATATACAAATGTGATTGCAAGTTTGGTCCTTGGATCCATTCTGTGGATCACCGATTCACCACTATAATATTGTCCTATCGTAATGTCTCGAATCATTCTAAAGTCTCCTATTTGATCATCTATTTTGAACATCCGGTCATATATTATAAACATCGCTTAAAATCTAGCTAATTTAACCACCATTTTAAAGATTTTGCCACATTTTAAAACCATCTGGAGTCTCTATACCATATCGGTCAAGTAGCTCCTTATCATCAAAGAAGCCTACTGTTCCCCCATCATACACGATTCTACCATGATCCATAAGAAGAACCCTCTCTGACATCTCGTACACATCCTCCATATCGTGGGATACCAGTATGATGGTCACATTTTTTTCTCTATTGAGCGTTCGTATAAGATTCCACAACTGTTCCCGGCTCTCACCATCAAGTCCACACGCAGGCTCGTCAAGTATCAATATCTCCGGTTCATACGCAAGTATTCCCGCTATAGCAACTCGCTTTTTTAGTCCTCCTGACAGTTCAAACGGTGAATAATCCGCATATTTCTTCGGAACGCCAACAAGATCCAGCGCATTTTCCGCTGCCCGCTCTGCTTCCTCCTTAGACATGCCAAAGTTGATCGGTCCATACATTACGTCTTTTAGCACCGTGTTCTCAAACAGCTGCGATTCTGGGAACTGAAACACATATCCTATACGCCTTCTTATATCCTTTATATTCCTTACTCTCTGCACATCTGTTTCATACAGATATACGTGTCCACTCTGTGGGGCTATAAGCTTATTTATCATCTGTAATAGCGTGCTCTTTCCCGAACCTGTCTGTCCGATCACCGACACTACCTGCCCCTCATATATCTTCAGGTCTATATCGGAAAGCGCCTTATACTCTTCATTTCCATTCATATATGAGTATGACACATTCTGAAGCTCAACTATACATCTCCTTAAATTACTGAGAGAATTACCACTGTCTCCTATATGATCCACGGAAACCCCCGCATCCTGGCTTATCTGCAAATGTTTTTTCTTGTACTCACTGCAGATGTCTACAGGTATTCCTGCTTCAAGCTTCATTCTAACAGGAATCTCAAGTCCGTATTTTTTAAGTCTCTCAACATCGGTAAATACATCCTCCGGTGTCCCCTCTGCAACTATCTTACTGTTGTCCAATATATATACTCGATCCGCCATAAGTGCCTCAGATATCTTGTGAGTCACCATGATAACGGTTATATTCTTCTCTCTGTGCAATTTCTGCACAAGCTCCAGCATATCTCGTGCCCCCTGCGGGTCAAGCATGGATGTAGCCTCGTCAAGAACTATACACTCCGGCGTCATAGCCATGGCTGACGCTATCGCAAGTCTCTGCTTCTGTCCACCGCTTATCCTTGAAGTATTGCTGTATTTGTATGCCGCAAGGCCCGTCAATTCAAGCATCTCGTCAATCTTATCCCATATATCAGCACTTGACATACCGAGATTTTCAAGCCCAAATCCAACGTCCTCAGCAAGCGTATTCCCAACTATCTGATTGTCCGGGTTCTGAAATACCATTCCCACCTGTCTTCTGATTGATGACAATACACTCACTTTGGACAGATCCTGTCCACCTATTATCACGGTTCCCTCATGCGGTGCAAGAAGCCCATTTAAATGTCTTGCAAATGTTGATTTACCCGAACCATTTCGTCCAAGAATCGCTATCATCTCTCCTTTATCTGCAAGAAAATCAACGTCCTTTACAGCCCAGTTCTCCCCTACCTTATTACCGTCCTTATCTTTTATATTAAATTTATGAGATAATCCTTTGATATTTATAAAACTCATACTATTTCCTTGTAGATAGCTATCATATCTTTCAATATATCACATGACAGGTTTTCCTGTTATAAAAAAGAGCCGCCGTACACAAAACGTATACTAATACGTCTATGTACTGCAGCCCTGTTTATATACTTGTATAAATCTTATTGATTATATGATTATACTAACTCGAGAATAACCTCAAGAGCCTGATCACCCTTACGCTGACCGATCTTGATGATTCTTGTGTAACCACCCTTACGTCCTGCGTACTTTGTACCGTACTCGTCGAATAACTTCTGTGTTAAATCGATCTTCTTTGTACCGGCCTTCTTACCAGCAGCATCTGTAGGAACTTCAACAACTGGATATAAAACCTTGAGCATCTCTCTTCTGGCATGAAGTCTTGAAGGCTGATCCTTCTTTACCTTCTTCTCAATTGTGTCGTATGCAGTAATCTTCTTACCATCTACAACTTCCTTGATTCTCTTGCCATCTTTATCCTTCTTAGCAACCTTAGCCTGAACTGTAACCTCATCGTAGTTGTCCTTCTCAGCAACTGCTAATGTGATGAGCTTCTCTACGATCTTAACAACTTCCTTAGCTCTTGCCTCTGTTGTCTTGATTTTTCCATGATACAGTAACTGAGTTACCTGGTTACGAAGTAATGCGTTTCTCTGTGCGCTTGCTTTTCCAAGCTTTCTATACTTTGCCATTTTAATTATCCTCCTATACCCTTTGCGGGTCTTCACTGTGCTTACTATTATTCAGCTTGAGTGGTATGCGAAAACTAATTTATTAGTCCTCGTTCTGATTAAGCGCTAAGCCCAGCTCCTTAAGCTTAGCTAAAACTTCATCCAGTGACTTACGACCAAGGTTACGAACCTTCATCATATCCTCTGGTGTCTTATTGATAAGTTCCTGAACTGTGTTGATACCAGCTCTCTTGAGACAGTTGTATGAACGAACTGACAACTCAAGCTCATCGATATTCATCTCAAGAACCTTTTCCTTCTCGTCTGTTGTGCTCTCAACCATAACATCTACAAGACGTGCGTTCTCTGATAAATCTACGAACAGCTTTAAGTGCTCTACCAGAAGATTTGCAGCAAGACTTACTGCCTCGTCTGGAGCAAGAGCTCCGTTTGTATATACATCAAGAGTTAACTTATCATAGTCAGTAACCTGACCAACACGTGTATTCTGAACTGTAAGGTTTACTCTTTCAACAGGGGTGAAGATTGAGTCAATAGCGATAACATCAATAGGTGCATCTGCTTCCTTGTTCTTGTCAAGGCTCACATATCCACGACCATTGGCAATTGTAAGCTCCATCTCGAGCTTTGCATCAGGGCCACTAAGGTTTGCTATAACAAGGTCTGGATTAACGATCTCGATGTCTCCGTCAACCTTGATATCTCCCGCCTTAACAACTCTCTCACCAACGACATCAATATATGCCTGCTTTGGCTCGAATGTATCTGAGTTGTTCTTGATAACGACATTCTTGATGTTCATTATGATCTCAGTAACATCCTCTTTTACACCTGGTATTGAGCTGAACTCATGTAAAACACCTTTTATCTTAACGTGGCTTACAGCAGTACCTGGCAATGAAGAAAGCATTATTCTTCTAAGTGAGTTACCAAGTGTTATACCGTAACCTCTCTCTAAAGGCTCGATTACAAACTTGCCATACTTGTTGTCATCTGAAGTCTCAACGATCTCGATTTTTGGTTTTTCAAACTCAAACATCTAAGCCCCTCCTTTACGGGTTTTAAAATGCTACACTCCAAGTTACAAAATGTATAAATAAAGAACAAATCTTACTTAGAATATAACTCGACGATAAGAGTCTCATTTACAGGAACATCGATCTGCTCTCTGCTTGGCTTCTCTACAACTTCACCTGTGAGGTTATCTCTGTCTGCTGTCAACCAGCCTGGTACGAGAACGCCCTCTGTTGCTGCCATGATATCCTTGTATCTCTGAAGAGACTTGCTCTTCTCTCTGATCTCAATCTTATCGCCTGGCTTAACTGAATATGAAGGGATGTTTACACACTTGCCGTTTACAAGTACGTGCTTATGATCTACGATCTGTCTTGCCTCTCTTCTTGTTCTGGCAAAGCCTAATCTGAAGATAATGTTGTCAAGTCTGAGCTCAAGCAATGTCATGAGGTTAGGACCTGTTAATCCCTTCTGCTGCTCTGCCTTTGCATAAAGATTACGGAAAGGCTTCTCAAGTACACCATAAATGAACTTTGCCTTCTGCTTCTCGCGGAGCTGAAGTCCATACTCGCTCTGCTTTCTATTTGATCTGTTTGGTTTTCTGTTTGACTTCTTGTCTATTCCGAGATACATTGGCTCCATGCCTAAAGATCTGCATCTCTTAAGAACTGGGGTTCTATCTACTGCCATCTTGTTTGTACCTCCTAAAATTAAACTCTTCTTCTCTTTGGTGGACGACATCCGTTATGTGGAACCGGAGTAACATCCTTGATACTTACTACATCTATACCACATGCTGAGAGTGCACGAATTGCAGCCTCTCTTCCTGAACCTGGTCCCTTAACAAATACATCGATTGTCTTGAGTCCGTAAGGTGCAGCAGCCTTTGCAGCTGTCTCTGCAGCCATCTGAGCAGCATATGGAGTTGACTTCTTAGAACCCTTGAATCCTAATCCACCAGCGCTTGCCCATGAAAGCGCATTGCCTTCAGCGTCTGTTAATGTAACAATTGTATTATTGAAAGATGACTGAATATGAGCCTGTCCGTGCTGTACGCTCTTTCTGACACGCTTCTTAGCCACTTTTTTAGTTGCCTGCTTAGCCATTAGCCTAAACCTCCTATGGTTTTTTACAAATATATTCTATAAAATATTACTTCTTCTTATTAGCAACAGTCTTCTTAGGACCCTTACGAGTTCTAGCGTTAGTCTTAGTCTTCTGTCCACGAACAGGAAGTCCCTGTCTATGACGCTTACCACGATAGCAAGCGATCTCCTGTAAACGCTTAATATTGAAGCCTATCTCTCTACGTAAATCTCCCTCTACTACCTGTGTTGCCTTGATAACTTCGCTGAGTCTTCTAACCTCATCGTCTGTCAGATCTGCGCAACGTGTGTCAGGATTAACGTTTGCTTCCTTAAGAATACGCTGTGATGAAGGAAGTCCTATACCATAGATATAAGTAAGACCAATTTCAACACGTTTCTCTCTTGGTAAATCAACACCTGAAATACGAGCCATTATAATAACCTCCGTAAAATCTTCTTTTAAGCTGAATTCACAAATGTATCCCATAACACATTGCTATGGGGTGAAATGCATACACTGTCGCCTTCAACTAAGTTGTATAATTATATAATTGTATCGGCATAAATTGTTATATGCCACAGCCGCTTTTAAATAATACAGTACATTAGATGTATGTACTGACGCACGAAAATAAGTATATCTTACATATCTTTCATTAATCTTTCATTAATTTTTCAATACGGGATGGGCTATCATCCATATACTTCTTTTCCTTTTTTGATTAACCCTGACGCTGCTTGTGCTTTGGATTCTCGCAGATAACTCTAACGATTCCCTTTCTCTTGATAACTTTGCACTTATCGCAGATAGGTTTTACTGATGCTCTAACCTTCATTAGAAACTCTCCTTTCAAAAAAAGTCCGCTACGAATTAGCATTCTACCATTTGAAACGTTAAAATGCAATAGCAAATTTTACTTTTTTTATTATTTCTCTTGTTTATTCCTCAAATATATAGTGTTTATTTATCTCTCCATACGATTCTGCCCTTTGTGAGATCATATGGTGATAACTCTATGGTAACTTTATCGCCAGGAAGAATCTTTATATAATTCATTCTGAGCTTTCCACTTATATGAGCAAGAACCTTGTGTCCATTCTCAAGTTCTACCTGAAACATTGCATTTGGAAGTTTCTCAACTACTGTTCCTTCTACTTCGATTACATCTGCCTTTGACATTTTCTAAAATCCTCCTATTATACTAAATCAACTTATGAGTTCTATATAACAACTATAACTCTATTCCATCCGCCCTTGATAATATCTCGGGATCCGAATCAGTTATAAGTATTGTATTCTCGTAGTGTGCTGCCAGTGATCTATCGGCAGTCACAACTGTCCAGCCATCATCCAGCCATCTCACATCATAATCCCCCAATGTGATCATCGGCTCTATCGCTATTGTCATGCCAGCTTTAAGCTTTGGTCCGCGTCTTCTGGTCGCAAAGTTTGGAACCTCCGGTTCTTCGTGCAGATTCTTCCCAACTCCATGTCCTACCAAATCTATCACAACTCCAAGCCCGCACTCATCGGCATATGACTCTATCGCAATCCCTATATCGCGCACATGATTTCCAGCTCTTGCAGCCTGCATCCCCTCGAAGAAGCACTGCTTTGTCGCTTCCATAAGATACTTTGCAAGATCCGTTGTCTCACCAATGCCATATGTTCTGGCTGAATCTGAATGATATCCCTTATATATAACTCCAGCATCCAGACTTACGATATCTCCATCCTTCAGTATTCTGTCTTTAGAAGGTATTCCATGAACAACCTCCTCATTTACTGATACACATATCGATGCCGGATACCCCTGATAATTAAGAAACGATGGCTCGCAGCCATAACTCCGTATAACCTCCTCACCTAGCCTGTCAATGTCATATGTCGACATGCCCGGTTTCAGTGCTTTTCGCAGTTCCTCATGAGTTATGGCAAGAATTCTTCCAGCCTCCCTCATAAGTTCAATCTCTTCCTGGGATTTTATGGAAATACCTTTCATATTTACTCACCTAATATATCAGTGATGGCAGCAAATACATCCTTCATATCCACTGTTCCGTCTACTTCCTTGAGAATTCCCTTTGCCTTATAGTAATCAATAAGAGGCTGTGTCTGCTCATGATATACATCAAGTCTCTTTTTTACTGTCTCAGGCTTGTCGTCATCTCTGAGTATGAGGTCTGCACCACATGTATCACACTTACCCTCAACCTTTGTAGGATTGTATACGATATGGTATGTAGCACCACATCCTACACATGCACGTCTGCCTGACATTCTCTCAATGATATTCTCATCTGGAACCTCAACATTTATTGCATAGTCAACTGAATCTCCAATTGCTGAGAGTGCCTTGTCAAGCGCCTCTGCCTGTGGAATTGTTCTTGGGAATCCATCAAGAATATATCCCTTCGCACAATCATCAGCCTTGAATCTATCTATAACTAAATCAACAACGAGCTCATCCGGCACAAGAAGTCCCTTGTCCATGTACTCCTTTGCCTTTGCTCCAAGCTCTGTGCCATTCTTTATGTTTGCTCTGAATATATCTCCTGTTGAGATATGTGGCACACCATACTTCGCAGCGATCATCTTCGCCTGAGTACCTTTTCCTGCGCCTGGTGCTCCTAACATGATTATCTTCATATATTTAACCTCCAAAATCTAATCTGTTTTCTGTATATAATATTTGGTATTTGCTAATACTGTCTGTCCCCATTTCCCGTCTAAGAACGAAAACACAAGATACTTCCCTCTAACTACACGCATAGGGACTGCCACCGGCGGTCCCTCATGCGTTATATGGCACAAATAGGAATGTACTATATGAATAAATATATAAATACTATATTGATCCTATATTGCACATTCCCATTCATGCTTTCAGCCACGTCATATTAGTCTAAAAGGAATCCCTGATAGTTTCTTACCAGCATACGCGACTCAATATTCTTTATTGTCTCTATAACAACACCTACAACGATGATAAGTGATGTTCCTCCAAATGAAACATTTGCTCCAAAGAAACCGCTGAAGAACATTGGTATACATGCTACTATGATAAGACCTACAGCACCTATAAATATGATGTAGTTCAAAATTTTATTTAAATAATCCTGAGTAGGCTGTCCTGGTCTGATACCTGGTATAAAGCCACCACTTTTCTTCATGTTATTTGCAATCTCCATTGGATTGAATGTGATTGCTGTGTAAAAATAAGCAAAGAAGAATACAAGTAATATATATATTATCAAACCAATCGATGCCCAAGGATAAGTTCTGTTAAACCAATAGCTCTGGCTCAGTGCCTGCATAATCTTTGCCCCAACACCTGACGACTTAATGTTGAACAGATTAACAATAATCTGTGGAACAGAAAGGAGAGATGATGCAAAGATAACTGGGATAACACCTGCTGTATTAACCTTCAGAGGAATATGTGAGGACTGTCCGCCCATCGTCTTTCTTCCTCTTACTGTCTTGGCATACTGAACAGGTATCTTTCTCTCAGCACCCTGAAGCGCACATACGAATACTACTGTAAGTATTATTACTGCAATGATCAGAAGACATACAAGTGTAAATCTTACAAAATCTTTTCCCTTCATGAACTGTGTGTACATGTTCTTAAGGTCATTTGGCATTGTTGATACGATGTTGATCAACAGGATTACTGATATACCATTACCAACACCCTTTTCAGTTGCACGCTCACCAAGCCACATTACGATAGCACTTCCAGCTGTCAAGATTACTACTATAGTAAGTACTGTCCAGAAATTGTAATTATCAATTACACCCTTGTTTCCAAATCCTACAACAAGACCAGAGCTCTCAAGTATTGCAAGCCCTACTGTCATGTATCTTGTGATCGCTGTAATCTTCTTTCGGCCATCCTCTCCATCCTTCTGCATCTCCTCAAGTGCCGGTATGGCGATTGTGAGAAGCTGTATGATAATGGAAGCCGTGATATATGGTGTAACTGACAATGCAAAAATCGACATCTGCTCGAACGATCCTCCAGTGAAAGAACTAAAAATGTTCAGTGAATCACCAAGGGCATTCTGCATGTATTCTCTTATCGCATCCGCACTTATTCCCGGCACAGTAATCAGACTACCAAGTCTGATTACCACGAGAATAAAAAACGTATATAAAAGTCTTCTTCGTATATCCTGTACCTTAAATGCGTTGATTAAGGTTTTGAACATATTACATCACCTCTGCTTTTCCGCCAAGAGCTTCAATTTTCTCAGCTGCTGACTTTGAAAAAGCATTAGCCTTAACGTTGAGCTTTTTAGTTAACTCTCCATTTCCAAGAATCTTAACTCCATCACGAGGATTCTTAATGATACCTGCCTCTACTAATGTCTCAACTGTTACGTCTGAGCCATCCTCGAATCTCTCAAGAGCTGATACATTGATTGCAACAATCTCTTTGTGATTGATGCAATTAAAGCCTCTCTTAGGAAGGCGTCTATATAATGGCATCTGTCCACCTTCGAAACCTGGTCTAGGTGATCCAGAACGTGCCTTCTGACCCTTATGTCCCTTACCTGCAGTCTTGCCATTTCCTGAACCATGTCCACGACCTACACGGAAATTAGCACTATGCTTTGAGCCTTCAGCTGGCTTTAATGTAGATAAATCCATGATCTGCGTATCCTCCTTCTCTTATACTTCCTCAACCTTTACCATATAACTAACCTGCTTAACCATTCCAAGTGTTGCAGCGTTATTTGGGAGCTCTACTGACTTGTTAACCTTCTTAAGTCCAAGAGCCTCTACTGTCTTTCTATGCTTTGGTACAGCGCCGATAGGGGACTTTACCAAAGTTACCTTTAACTTATCTGCCATCTTATAATACCTCCTTAGTTAAGTATCTCATCAACAGATTTTCCACGAAGTCTTGCGATATCCTCTGGGTTCTTTATCTCTGTAAGGCCCTTGATTGTTGCAAGAACTACGTTCTGTTTGTTGTTTGATCCTAAGGACTTTGTACGGATGTTCTTATATCCTGCAAGCTCAAGTACGCTACGAGCAGGACCACCAGCGATGATACCAGTACCTTCTGGAGCTGTCTTCAGGAGAACTGAAGCACTGCCGAACTGTCCATTCCAGTCGTAAGGGATACTACCAACTTCATTTACAGGAACTGTAACTAAATGCTTTGCAGCATCCTCCTTACCCTTACGGATAGCTTCTGGAGTCTCAACTGCCTTGCCAACACCAACGCCAACGTGACCGTTTCTATCACCTACAACTACGAGAGCTGCAACTCTAGAATTACGTCCACCCTTAACAACCTTTGTTACACGCTTGATGGCAACAACTTTATCTTCTAACTCTAACTTACTTGCATCAATTATTTCACGCTTCATACGTTGTTCTTCCTCCTTACTAGAATTCCAGACCAGCTTCTCTCGCTGCATCTGCTAATGCCTGAACCTTACCGTGGTATACGAAACCGCCTCTATCGTAGATAACAGTCTTGATACCCTTCTCAAGTGCTCTCTCAGCAATAACCTTACCAACGTAAGCTGCTGCATCAACATCATCTGTCTTCTCAAGCTCATCCTTAATAGCCTTCTCTGTTGTAGATGCTGCTACTAATGTCTTACCAACTGAATCATCAATAATCTGAGCGTACATATGATTATTACTTCTGAATACAGCTAAACGTGGTCTCTCTGTTGTTCCAGCTAAACGATTACGAACACGCATATGCTTCTTTACACGAATTGCGCTTCTTGATTCTTTATTAATCATCTTATCTCACTCCTTTATTATTTCTTACCAGTCTTACCAACTTTACGTCTGATAGTCTCGTCCATATACTTGATACCTTTGCCCTTGTATGGCTCTGGTGCTCTCTTCTCTCTGATCTCAGCAGCGTACTGACCAACCTTCTCCTTGCTGATTCCACTTACTGTGATCTTGTTACCGTCAACCTTTGTCTCGATACCCTCTGGATCAACCATCTCTACTGGATGTGAATAACCAAGAGCAAGAACAAGCTTATTACCCTGTTTCTGAGCTCTGTAACCTACACCATTGACCTCAAGATCCTTTGAAAATCCATCAGTAACACCAACGATCATGTTGTGAAGGAGTGTTCTTGTAAGTCCGTGTAATGATTTCATCTTCTTCAAATCGTTAGGTCTTGATACTGTGAGTGTATCGCCATCTAACTTTATTTCCATTTCCGCAGGGAGAACTCTCTCGAGAGTTCCCTTTGGTCCTTTAACAGTCACTTTATTATTTTCTGCTATATCTACAGTTACGCCTGCAGGTACAGCGATAGGCATTCTTCCGATACGTGACATTTTGCCGTCCTCCTTTTACCAAATAAACGCAAGTACTTCTCCACCTACGTTCTGTTTTCTCGCTTCCTTATCTGTTAATACGCCCTTGTTTGTGGAGATAATAGCAGTTCCAAGTCCACCTAATACTCTTGGAAGCTCATCCTTGCTTGCGTATACTCGAAGACCTGGCTTAGAAATTCTTCTAAGACCTGTGATGATCTTCTCATTCTTGTCTGCGCCGTACTTCAATGTGATCTTTATTGTCTCGAACTTGCCGTCCTCAACGATATCTACAGCCTTAACATATCCTTCTGATAAAAGTATGTCGGCAATAGCTTTCTTCATCTTTGAAGCAGGGATTTCTACTGTATCATGCTTTGCTGTATTAGCATTACGAATTCTTGTAAGCATATCTGCAATTGGATCGCTCATTGACATAATAAATTTCCTCCTTCTTACTCTTACCAGCTTGATTTCTTAACGCCTGGAATCTGTCCCTTATATGCTAACTCACGGAAGCAGATTCTACAAATTCCGTACTTCTTTAATACTGAATGTGGACGTCCACAAATGCTGCAACGTGTGTACTCTCTTGTTGAGAACTTCTGCTTGCGCTGCTGCTTAACTTTCATTGATGTCTTAGCCATTTCTCGAATCTCCTCCTTTATTATTTGCTATAAGGCATGCCGAACAGTGTAAGTAACTCACGAGCTTCCTCGTCAGTCTGTGCTGTTGTTACGCAAATTATATCCATACCTCTAACCTTATCTACCTTATCATACTCGATCTCAGGGAAGATAAGCTGCTCCTTAATACCAAATGCATAGTTACCTCTTCCATCAAATCCATTAGGATTGATACCTCTGAAGTCACGTACACGAGGAAGCGCAAGATTCACAAGACGATCAAGGAACTCATACATCTTCTCGCCACGAAGAGTTACCTTACATCCGATAGGCATTCCCTCTCTCAGCTTGAAGTTAGCTACTGACTTCTTTGCACGTGTTACAACTGCCTTCTGACCTGTGATTGTCTCAAGATCCTTGATAGCAGCGTCGAGAACCTTAGCGTTCTCTCTAGCTTCACCAACGCCCATATTGATAACGATCTTATCAAGCTTTGGGATCTGCATTACATTCTTATATCCGAATTTCTCAACCATGGCGCTTTTGATCTCTGCGTCATACTTTTCTTTAAGTCTACTCACCTAAGACGACCTCCTTCCAATTAATCTATCTTCTCTGTCTTGCCATCAACTTTGGCTACACGAACCTTATCCTTACCAGTTCCCTCAAAACCAACTCTAACTGGCTTGCCCTTGTAAAGATACATTACATTAGAGATGTCAAGTGGGGCTTCCATCTCGATGATTCCGCCCTGCTGGTTAGCCATGCTTGGCTTGCTATGCTTAAATACTTTGTTGATTCCTTCAACTACTACGGTACCATTCTTCTTATCTACTGAAACAACCTTTCCGCTCTTGCCCTTGTCCTTACCAGCGATAACCTGTACCATATCATCTTTCTTAATCTTCATCGTTGCCATAGTCACACCTCCTTATAATACTTCAGGTGCAAGTGATACGATCTTCATGAACTTCTTATCACGGAGCTCTCTTGCAACTGGTCCAAAGATACGTGTACCCTTTGGATTCATATCGTCTTTTATAATTACAGCAGCGTTCTCATCGAACTTGATGTATGAACCATCTTTACGACGAGCGCCATGCTTTGTTCTAACTACAACGGCCTTAACAACATCGCCTTTCTTTACAACTCCGCCTGGTGTTGCATCTTTAACAGAGGCAACGATGATATCGCCGATATTTGCATATCTTCTAACTGATCCGCCTAACACTCTGATACAAAGTAACTCTTTTGCACCTGTGTTATCAGCAACTTTAAGTCTTGTTTCCTGCTGAACCATTTAATTTGCCTCCTTACTTTGCCTTCTCGATGATCTCAACAAGTCTCCATCTCTTATCCTTTGATAATGGTCTTGTCTCCATAACCTTTACTCTATCGCCAATCTTGCACTCGTTATTCTCGTCATGTGCCTTCAGCTTTACTGTTCTCTTTACAATCTTACCATAAAGAGGATGCTTAACATTATCTACGATAGAAACAACGATTGTCTTATCCATCTTGTCACTTGTAACTATACCAACACGTGTTTTTCTCAGATTTCTTTCCACAATAATTCCTCCTTCCAAGATAATTAAGCATTAGCCTTCTGGGCTATAACTGTCTGTATTCTTGCTATATTCTTTCTAACGTCCTTGATTCTGCTTGTATTGTCAAGCTGATTTGTAGCATTCTGGAATCTCAGGTTGAATAATTCCTTCTTTGCAGCTACTAAATCTTTCTGGAGATCGTCAACGGACTTGCTATTCAATTCGTTCATAAAATCCTTAGTTTTCACTGCCTGCTACCTCCTCTAACTCTTCCTTTGATGCGATCTTACACTTAAGTGGAAGCTTGTGCATTGCAAGTCTGAGAGCCTCTTTAGCTACATCCTCAGGTACTCCCTGAACCTCAAACATTACTCTGCCTGGCTTAACTACTGCTACCCAGTACTCAAGTGCACCCTTTCCTGAACCCATTCGTGTCTCAGCTGGCTTTGCTGTAACTGGCTTGTCAGGGAAAATCTTGATAAATACCTTACCACTACGCTTCATATATCTTGTCATTGCAATTCTGGCTGCCTCGATCTGATTTGACTTGATCCAAGCTGGCTCCATAGCAACGAGACCATACTCACCGTTTGTAATCTTATTGCCTCTAAGTGCCTTACCAGCCATAGTTCCTCTGAACTGCTTACGACGCTTTACTCTCTTTGGCATTAACATTATTTATTTCCCCCTTCCTTTTTTACTGTCTTTGTTGGAAGTACTTCACCATGGTAGATCCATGTCTTTACGCCAACCTTACCATATGTTGTATCTGCTTCAGCAAATCCGTAATCTATATCAGCACGGAGTGTCTGAAGAGGAATTGTTCCCTCGCTGTAGAACTCTGTTCTAGCCATATCAGCACCGCCAAGACGACCTGAACATGCACACTTGATACCCTGTGCGCCTGACTTCATTGTTCTACCCATGCAAGACTTCATAGCCTTTCTAAATGCGATACGGTTCTCAAGCTGAGCTGCAATGTTCTCAGCAACAAGCTGTGCATCTGCATCCGGTCTCTTAATCTCCTTAACGTCGATGAAGAGCTTCTTATCTGTTAACTTCTGAGCATCTGCCTTAATCTTCTCGATTCCGGCTCCGCCCTTTCCGATTACTACACCAGGCTTAGCTGTGTATAATACGATCTTTACATTTTTAGCTGATCTCTCGATCTCGATCTTTGAGATGTTTGACTTGTAAAGAGTTGTCTTTAAATACTTTCTAAGGATCTGATCCTCTGCCAAATTCTTAGCAAACTCGTCATTTCTCTTGTCAGCATACCAGTTTGAATCCCAATCTTTGATAATGCCGACTCTTAAACCATGAGGATTAACTTTCTGTCCCATACTTTACCTCCTATTTCTCGTCAAGCACGATTGTGATGTGGCTTGTTCTCTTCTCAATTCTATATGCTCTACCCTGCGCTCTTGGATGAACTCTCTTCATTGTAGGTCCCTTGTTAGCGTAGCACTCTGCTACATAAAGGTCCTCCTTCTTCATGCCGTTGTTGTTCTCGGCATTTGCGATTGCTGACTTCAAAAGCTTCTCTATAACACTTGAGCCATATCTTGGGTTGTATTCTACGATAGCAAGTGCTGTCTGAACATCCTTACCTCTGATAGCATCAAGTACAAAACATGCCTTAGTTACTGATACTCTTGCGTATGAAACCTTAGCTGATGGTCTAGTATCTTTGTTCTCATTTCTGAGTCTCTTGTCATGGGATCTATGTCCTTTAGCCATTTTGAAAAGTCCTCCTTTCAAATATTCCTAATATTATCTCTTACCCTTCTTTTCGTCCTTACCGTGACCTCTGTATGTTCTGGTAACTACGAACTCGCCGAGCTTATGTCCTACCATATCTTCTGTTACATATACTGGTACGTGCTTTCTTCCATCATGAACGGCAAATGTGTGGCCAACGAATGATGGGAAGATTGTTGAACGTCTTGACCAGGTCTTTATAACTTCTGTCTTGTTAGCAGCGTTTAATGCATCTACCTTCTTAAGCAGATGTGCGTCTGCGAATGGTCCTTTTTTTAATGAACGAGCCATATTTCTTCCTCCTTAACTATTTAACATTCTTACCGTCTCTACGTCTTACGATCATCTTATTAGACTGCTTGTTCTTCTTTCTTGTCTTGAGACCCATTGCTGGCTTACCCCATGGAGTAGAAGGACCTGGACGACCGATTGGTGCTCTACCTTCTCCACCACCATGTGGATGGTCATTAGGGTTCATGACTGAACCACGAACTGTTGGTCTGATGCCCATGTGACGCTTACGTCCGGCTTTACCAATGTTAACAAGGCCATGCTCGATGTTTCCTACCTGTCCAACTGTTGCTCTACAGATAATTGGAACCATTCTCATCTCGCCTGAAGGAAGTCTGAGTGTTGCATACTTGCCTTCCTTAGCCATAAGCTGTGCTGCGTTACCTGCTGAACGAACAAGCTGTCCGCCCTTACCTGGGTAAAGCTCAATGTTGTGTACCTGAGTACCAACTGGAATATTCTGAAGTGGGAGGCAGTTACCAACCTTGATATCAGCTTCAGCACCGTTCATAAGAACGTCGCCAACTGCAAGCTTGAATGGAGCAAGGATGTATCTCTTCTCACCATCTGCATAGAACAGAAGTGCAATGTTTGCTGATCTGTTTGGATCGTACTCGATTGCTGCTACTGTTGCTGGAATACCATCTTTGTCATTTCTCTTGAAATCTATGATTCTGTACTTTCTCTTAGCACCACCGCCGTGATGTCTTACTGTTATCTTTCCCTGATTATTACGACCTGCTGTCTTGCTTGTTGAAACAACAAGTGACTTCTCTGGAGCAGCCTTTGTGATCTCTGAGAAATCAAGGCCAGTCATATTTCTTCTGGAAGGTGTATATGGGTTATATGTCTTAATTCCCATTGTTGTTCTCCTTTCGGTTCAATTTATTCTCACGCTTTGATTGCGTATACATCTTTTTGATGAGCAGCTATAATGTTCAGCCACCCACGGCTATATCTTATATCAGATCTTAAAGTCCCTCGAAGATCTCGATATCCTTGCTGTCAGCTGTAAGCTGAACGATAGCCTTCTTATACTTTGCTGTGTTACCAAGTGTCATTCCACGTCTCTTGACCTTACCGTCATTGTTCATTGTGTTAACCTTAGCAACCTTTGTTCCCTCGAACATCTTCTCTACAGCTTCCTTAACCTGTGACTTGTTTGCTTCTGGATGAACAAGAAATGTGTATTTCTTCTCTGCCATAGCGTTCATGCTCTTCTCTGTGATCACTGGCTTAAGTATAACGTCATAATATTTAATATCTGCCATTATGCGTACACCTCCTCAATTGCTGCAACAGCTTCCTTTGTAAGAACAAGCTTCTCATACTTGAGAATGTCATATACGCTAAGTGAATTAGCAACTGTTGTCTTAACTGTTGGAATGTTGTTTGCTGAAAGAACAACGTTATTGTTCTTATCCTTTGTTACTACGAGAGCCTTAGGAGCTGAAAGCTTTGCAAGGATCTTTGCAAATACGCTTGTCTTAGCCTCCTGGAGCTCAAGCTTATCTACTACTACAAGCTTGTTCTCAGCTACCTTTGATGAAAGTGCTGACTTCATAGCAAGCTGCTTCTCTTTCTTATTCATCTTAACTGAATAATCTCTTGGCTTTGGTGCGAATACAACTCCGCCGCCTGTCCACTGTGGAGATCTTGTTGAACCCTGTCTAGCATGACCAGTTCCCTTCTGTCTCCAAGGCTTTCTTCCACCACCAGAAACTTCTGAACGTGTCTTAGCGCTCTGTGTTCCCTGACGGCTGTTGGCTAACTGACCAACTACAGCCTTATGCATTATATGCTCATTTATCTCTACACCGAACACTGCGTCATTGAGTTCTAATGTCTCAACTTCATTGCCTTCGATGTCATAAACCTTAACTGATGCCATTGTTGTCTCTCCTTTCCAAAGCCCTACTTACCAGACTTTACTGTATCTTTAATCATAACCAATGACTTCTTTGGTCCTGGAACAGCGCCCTTAACCAAAATTACATTGTTCTCAACATCTATTTTAACTACCTCAAGGTTCTGGATTGTAACTCTTACATTTCCCATATGTCCAGGCATCTTCTTGCCCTTGAATACTCTACCTGGAGTAGTTGCAGAACCGTTTGAACCTGCATGTCTGTGATACTTTGAACCATGTCCTGAAGGACCTGACTTAAGGCCGTGTCTCTTAAGACCGCCTGCGTATCCCTTACCCTTTGACTTAGCAGTAACATCAATCTTGTCGCCAGCAGCAAATACATCTGCCTTGATCTCTGCGCCAAGCTCGTACTCAGCAGTGTTCTCAAGTCTGAACTCTCTGTAGAAAGTCTTTGGAGTTGTTCCTGCCTTCTTAGCATGACCAACCTCTGCCTTACCAGCACCATGTGGATTTCTGATAACTTTCTTTCCTGATACGTCCTTTGTTGTTACTCTTTCTTTCTTCTCGCCGAATCCTACCTGAATTGCATCGTAACCGTCATTCTCAACTGTTTTGATCTGGGTTACAACACATGGACCAGCCTGTAATACTGTAACTGGTGTTAATACACCGTTCTCGTCGAAGATCTGTGTCATTCCGACTTTCTTAGCTAATATAGCCTTCTTCATTTCTGTTTCCTCCTAATTTAATTCACAGCGGATTGCTTTTGCAATCATACTAAATTACACCCGAAGATGCATTAGGTACTGTTATTTAATTGTTATCACGGTTTGTTTTGAATTAGTCCGCATCTAATTGGGTTACTTGTTTAATTGCTGATATTCTGTAATCGTTAAATTACTTCATCTTTACGTCGATGAATACACCAGCTGACAGATCGATCTTCTGTAATGCATCAATTGTCTTCTGAGTTGGTGCAACTACATCGATAAGTCTCTTATGAGTTCTCTGCTCAAACTGCTCTCTTGAGTCCTTGTACTTATGAACTGCTCTTAAGATTGTGATCTTCTCAATCTTAGTAGGCATTGGAACTGGTCCGCTTACCTTTGCACCAGTCTTCTTAACTGTATCAACAATCTGTGCTGCTGCCTTGTCGATAAGTTTGTGGTCATAAGCCTTAAGTGTAATTCTCATAATCTGATTTGCCATAAAAAAAGCCGCCTCCTTTTCGCACTTAATCTTAGTACAACAAGTGGTGACTGTACACTCTCCCGTGTGTGTCCTATATCAAAGGCCAAAACCTACACGTCGTTTCTGCCTTTTGGCAGACGGTTATATTGTACAGTGACTTGTCGCCAGTTTTGTAAATTGACATTCGCTCCACGAAAAACCTGCGATATGTACGCAGCAACCTCCGCTTCACAGCTATCATGTCACAGCAAGTCTGATTATATACTAGGGATTTCTTTAAATCAAGAGGTTTTTTAAATTTTTTATGTTTTTTTTAATTATTATTTTAAAGTTCTGTCTTTAGAGGAGATCATATCGATATCAGGGCTCTGGCATTTAACATTCTGTCTTTTAGAGTTATTCTGTCTCCTCATCAGATCTTGAACTGAGTTTAAAGCTCCTCTTCATCTTTATGCCCTTGTTCTCCCATATCTGGAATCTTGAAAAGCTCAATATAAAACCATAGTCCGTGTGGTAACCATAATTCTCCATGGCAAACCCCGGAAATTTCTCACGCAGCGCATCTATCAGCTCCGCCATGTCATCTATTGTATATCCCCTGCCAGCTACATATTCATAGGCGAAGTCATCTATATTCTTTCTGTCGTCCACGATCTTTATACATGAGCCTCCGCAGTCGTCATTTACAACCTGTACACCGGACACATTCTTCTTCACAAATGTGGACAAATGTGTGTAGCCGTAGTTTCTGACATCGAAATCTGGATATCTTCGGATAAGGCTCTTGTACACCTGTTCCAGTTTCACATCCTCACCCATACCATTATAATAAGAAGAAACCGAATAGATCCGTCCTGCGATCTCATCGGCAGATGGGATTTCAGCCGTGCACTCACCACCATTTATGACCTCCAGATACGTGTATTTCTCCGAATTATCTATCAGTGCCCTATCTGCTCCGCACGGACCTATGACTACCACACTGGTCCTCATAAGCTTCAGCTTATCCAGCAGCGGCAAAACAGCAAGATTTCCTGTGGCTATATATGTCTTCTGTACATCTTCATCTATAGCATCAGCCATCACTTCCACCGCAAGGGCGACCAAAGCCGATGTCTGATCACCTCCGCAGTGCAGGTTGTTCCGTATTCGCAGTCTTCCAGCTATTTCAGAGGCATCTTTCATTTCAACACCAAACATCTTACTTATGACCAGATCATCTGTTTTTCGTATTTCTTCATATATATATGGAATATCTTCCACTTTGATACTTCCGCAGTCAATATATAGTGCTGCTCTCATCTCTTCCTCCCTGAATCTATCAAACTATCATCTGCGGGCGCATATTTTCTGGCGCCCACTGATTCTGTGCTTTGGTCACACTTTGCCATCCTCTTTAAGCATGTCCATCAGCGTCTGTCTCACTCCAAATTCGCGGCAGAGATTTTCAGCATCCGCCACAGCCCTGTCTCTCTTATCCTGGGGCACATTTTTCTTCACCGCTCTTATGAGCAGATTTTTAGGCGAATGTGCTATATCTATAAACTCCATTATATCCGTCTTGTATCCGCACGCCTCCAGCATGAGGCCTCGTATTGAGTCTGTTGCCAGTGCAGCAAACCTCTCCTTGATAATTCCGTATCTGGTAAGAGCTGCCAGATCATCAGTATGGATCTGTTTGTTCAGCTCATGCTGGCAACACGGCACCGACAATATATACTGTGCATCCCAGCATATCGCATTGTATAGTGCATAATCAGTTGCAACATCACATGCATGGAGAGTCATGACCATATCCACATCCATGTCGGATTTGTATCCATGTATATCCCCAAGTTCAAATTTCAATCCCGTATATCCAAATTTCTCAGCAAGATCATTGCAGTCTTTTATCACCTGATCTTTCAGATCCAAACCAGTTATGCGGACATCCAGACCTTTGATCTCATGCAGATAATAGTACACGATAAATGTAAGATACGATTTGCCGCATCCGAAGTCTACTATATTAATGGAAGGTTTATTGTAAGATTTCATCACATCATCTACGATCTCAGCAAATCTGTTGATCTGTTTGAATTTGTCATACATCGAATGAACCACCTTGCCATCCTTTGTAAATATTCCAAGATGCGTGAATACCGGTATGTCCATCCCCTCTTCAAGTATATATTTCTTCTTACGGTTATTCCCTGATATCGTTATTGTCTTTGTTTCCGTCTTTCTTTTGTTTACCGACAACTTACCTTTTTTCGACACCTTTATGTCCCACTCTTCACCAGCCGCAAATACATTTATCTGTCTGTATAACTCCACTCCAAGATGTTTCAGTGAACCAACCAGGTCATTTTCCCCTGAATTCTCATGGAACACCTGCTTGTCTGTATACCGCTCTATCTGATAGCACCGCTGCCCCTTGATAATCTTACGTTCCAAAACAACTTTCCTATACTCACCGCGTCCTCCGCTTAAAACTATCTTATACGGCGCCAGCTCATTTATTTGTTTTATAACTTCTTTTATAACTTCTTTTGTCTCGTCATTCATCTTTTCCACCACTTTATCTGTCTCTTCACTTTCTTCAGTCGTTCTTTTCTTCAGTTGCTCTTTTCTCGATCATAATATCCGCTGCCACTCGAAATCTGTTCACAGCCGAGTATATCATGCCGCATCATACTGTAGAAGGGCAAAAGCACCTTGACGCTATTCTAATATATCAGTATAATCTATAAGATACATTTTTTGAAGTTATTTTGCCAATTATGTAAAATGGCATTTGCGTCAAATACTTTTATCGAATACTTTAATCAATGCTTTTGCAGATACTTTAATTGAAACATAGTATAGAAAGGATTACACATATGTGGATAGCTGATGGATGGAAGGATTACGAAGTTATAGACTGCTCGGACGGAGAAAAGCTGGAGCGCTGGGGCAAATATACCCTGCTCAGGCCAGATCCGCAGGTTCTGTGGAGCACTCCTAAGAAAAATCCGTCATGGAATAAACTCAACGGTCACTATCACAGAAGCAACAAGGGGGGCGGAGAATGGGAATTCTTCAGTCTGCCAAAGCAGTGGACCATAAATTACAAAGAGCTCACATTCAACCTGAAGCCATTCAGTTTCAAGCACACCGGTCTCTTCCCTGAGCAGGCGGCAAACTGGGACTGGTTCAGTGAGCTGATAAAGAACTCTCCAAAGAAAGATATAAAGGTTCTCAACCTTTTCGCATACACAGGCGGTGCAACATGTGCCGCAGCAAAGGCGGGAGCCACTGTCACACATGTCGATGCCTCTAAGGGTATGGTAACCTGGGCAAAAGAGAACGCCGCATCATCAGGTCTCGCCGACGCGCCTATCAGATGGATAGTAGATGACTGTGTAAAGTTTGTCGAGAGAGAGAGCCGCCGAGGCAACAAATACGATGCGATTATCATGGATCCTCCTTCATACGGCAGAGGACCAAAGGGTGAGATATGGAAGATCGAGGAGAAGATACACCCATTCATAAAGCTCTGCAGCCAGCTGCTCTGCGACAAACCGCTTTTCTTCCTTGTGAATTCATATACAACAGGTCTTGCACCTGCAGTACTCACATATATGATATCCACAGAGGTTAAGAGCAAATTCGGCGGACATGTGATCTCCGATGAGATCGGACTTCCCGTGACCGAGACTGGTCTTGTTCTTCCTTGCGGCGCTGCGGGAAGATGGCAGAAGTAGCAGGAGTAGCAGGCCATTAATATCCAAAAGGAACTGAGCAGGCTTATTTTTAGATCATATGCTTAACACAATATACAAAATGCAAACGCGGGTATACATGACAACAGTAATATTTCTGTTGTCATGTATACCCGCGTTTATGTAACTTCATTTTTATATTACACTGTCACATCCGAATACTCTAGACGAATTACCTTCTCAAGATCCTTCGGCGCTATCTCTATCTGATACCCAACCTTGCCCGCGCTCACATACATCTTATCAAGCTTCTGTGCACTTGCATCTATCGTGGTTCTGAAGAACTTCTTCATACCAATTGGTGAACAGCCGCCATGTATATAGCCTGTAAGCGGAAGAAGATCCTTCGACTTTAACATATCTATCGACTTCTCCCCAACGGCTTTCGCTGCCTTCTTGAGATCAAGTTCTTCTTTCACCGGAATTACAAATACATAATTTGCCCCTGACTTTGCGACCGTCACAAGCGTCTTGTACACATATGCAGGATCCTGTCCGAGTATGGCAGCAACCTTCTCTCCATTAGTCTCGCCCGTCTCAACGTAACAGTAGTGGTTATACTTTATCTTCTTGCTGTCGAGTATACGCATGACATTTGTCTTTTCCTCTGTCTTTGCACTCCTCTTATCCTTCATTATATATTGTCATCTCCTTAAATACACACAGCGCCCCAACCTGTCAATCGACGATTGAAGCGCTGTACGTCTTTCTGCTTTTTCTATCTTTATCTTTTATTCTTTATTCAGCCCTTATTCCTATCTGTCCTCCATAGGAAGATACTCTCTGTGTGTCCCTACGTACTTGTATGCAGGTCTGATGATCTTACCAGCATTTACAAGCTCCTCGATCCTGTGTGCCGACCATCCCGCTATACGTGCAATTGCAAATATAGGTGTGAACAGCTCGATAGGTATCCCAAGCATACTGTACACAAATCCACTGTAAAAATCTACATTGGCAGATATAGGTTTGCCACTTCGTCTTCTGGCAGCCAGCAGTCTTCCTGATATCTGTTCAACTGATCTGTACAGCTCAAATTCCTTTGTTCTTCCCTTTTCCTTTGCAAGTCTCTCGGCATATCCCTTGAGTATTCTGGCACGCGGATCAGAGTTCGTATACACCGCATGTCCCATTCCATAAATAAGTCCGGAATGATCGAATCCCTTCTTGTCGAGAAGTCCTGTGAGGTACTCTTCAAGCTCAGCTTCATCTTCCCAGTTCTTCACATGCGCCTTGAGGTCATCGAACATCTGCTGGACCTTCAGGTTAGCACCACCGTGCTTTGGTCCCTTTAATGAACCAAGCGAACTGGCTACAGCCGAATATGTGTCTGTACCTGTGGATGATACAACGTGTGTCGTAAATGTCGAATTATTTCCACCGCCGTGCTCCGCGTGTATAACGAGACATATATCAAGAACCTGAGCCTCAAGCTCAGTATACTTCTTGTCTGTTCTTATAAGTCTGAGAAAGTTTTCCGCAGTAGAAAGCCCCGGCTTTGGATTGTGTATTACAAGACTCATGTCATGGAAATAGTGCTTATAGCCCTGATAACCGTATGCAGCTATGATTGGGAACTGCGCTATAAGTTCCATGCACTGGCGAAGTACATTCTCTATCTTTATGTCGTCCGGATTGTCATCGTATGAGTACAACGTGAGTACACATCGCTGAAGAACATTCATCATGTTCTTACTAGGCGCCTTGAGTATCACATCTCTTGTAAACTTTCTAGGAAGCTCTCTATAGCATTCCATCAGCTCTACAAATCTTTTAAACTGCTGTTCATTTGGCAGTTTACCGAATAAGAGCAGGTAAATAGTCTCCTCAAATCCGAACTTGCTTCCATGGAAGCCTCTCTCAAGATCCTCCACATTATATCCCTGGTAATACAAGCGTCCATCGGTCGGTACTCTCTCGCCATCCACAACATCATAACCTATGACATCTGATATCTCTGTCAGACCTGTAAGGACTCCCTTTCCTGTAGAATCTCTGAGTCCTCTCTTTACGTCATAGTTGACATAGAGGTTCTGGTCTATCTTGCCGGATTCATTGCAATAACCCGCAAGCTCACCAAGTATTCTGTTATATTCCTCGCTATTCTTCTCCAAACCTCATGTCTCCCTTCCTGATTATTTATATATGCAAATTTATCAACTTCACACAGTTTAACAAAAAAACTCCATTTTCGCAAGAAAGACAGCAATAAAATTGATTTATTACTGTCTTTTCTGCAAAATTTTTATTTTTATCTAATTTTGTTGTATTTCTATTACTATATATCCTATATCTCTATGATATATCTCTCATAGGCATTGATGATGGTCGTGTCCTGATACTTGGACTCCCGCACAAAATCTCTGCCATAATTGATATGGACATGACCATGTACAAAGTACTGCGGCTTATACTTTTCCATAAGCATCCTAAAGCATTTGAAGCCTGTGTGTGGAATATCATCCGAATCATTTATCCTGTATGCAGGGGAATGAGTTACCAGAATATCAAAACCTTTTTTCCACATTATCTTTGGTTCCAGTTTTCTTATTCTTTTTCTCATAGCGCGTTCTGAGTACTGATGATCAGCACCGCCATATTTATACTCCATGGATCCGCCAAGTCCCAAAATCCGAATGCCCTTGTATTCATATAATTTCCCATCTATGCAGGTGCAACCTCCAGGAGGAGTATCCTTGTAACATACATCGTGATTGCCATGCACATACAATATAGGCACCCTGCTAAACGTTGCAAGGAACGACAGATAATTCGGTGACAGATCGCCACACGAAATTATCAGGTCTATCCCCTCAAGCTTACTCTTATCAAAAAAATCATATAAATACTTCGACTCTTCATCCGCCAACAATAATATCTTCACGTAATTTTACCCCTGCGCTATAAAACCCTACTTTACATCTGGAACCGACTTTAGCTCCAGGCTCTCTGGTGTATCTACACCCTGAAGAGCCACAACATTCTTAGCATCATCAACCAGATCATCATCACCCGGCAGCATTCCGACTACATTCTCTGCCAGCCAATCCATCTTGAGTATATCCTCATGAAGCATCGCTCCATCATCCTCATTCCTGACAATACCATTCTGAGATGTAAGCTTGCCACTAAACGGAGTGACAGCCCCCTCTCTTATAAGCTCACTCATCATGGATATAAGCTTCTTCGTTCCTGACGGAAGATGCTTTGAACATATAACATCAACAATCCCTGCTGACATTCCCCACCAATAGCTGACTGCATTGGCTGTTTCATTCTTCTCTTCCTGTTTCCAATTGCCTTCCAATATCGACCTGAGGATTCTCTCGTAGAACGCTCCCCAGTTATAAAAAGGCATGGCTAAATTCACAACTTCTCCATTCTGATCATAATGATACAATCCAAAATTACGTGATGCATCATCTGGCATGATCATATCTCTATCTGAAATATATGTTATTCCATTTTTCTCGAAAAATTTCTGTGGATCCGCGCCCTTGACTTTTGTCCACTGCAGATATATCTTCGCTCTCGGATTAACCATTCTGGCACCTATGGCAAATGCATTGATATTCGCTGTAGTTCCAAATATCGGATAATCAGCCACATAGCCTATCTGTCCATCTGCGCACAGACTTCCTGCGATCATTCCTGTCAGGAACTTAACCTCGTACATTCTGGCATAATATGTTCTGACATGGCTGTTTGCAAGACTCAGTGAACAATTGAGTATCTTTATTTCAGGATGGAGTACTGCTACTTTAAGTGCTTCAGGCAGCATCTCCGGACCTGTAGTAAATATGACATCATACTTCTCATCGACCAGTCTGTTCAGGCACTCCACAAGCTTTGTCTGTGTATCCACATTGCAGAAAGTTCTGCTGTCCACAGAATCACCAAGCTTATTTTCCATATCCATTCTACCCAGTTCATGGCTGTATGTCCATACCGAGTTAGCCGGAGTTTTGTCATATACAAATGCCACCTTCAGATTGGATGGACCTGATGGTCTGATAACCATATCTAGGATTGATTTCTTAGGTTCAACAGGATCAAGCTTAGGCAGAACAGTCTGGTCTTTTTTAGTGTTTACCAGGATAATCTCGTTCCATATCTTGTCAACACTATCCTTTACCTGAGCTGCTGACATCTGTTTCAAGCTCTCGTAACCATAAACATTGAGAAATACAAGCATGGCATCATCGACAGTGATCGTCAGATCTTCACTGCCCTTCTTTGCCAGATATGCCTTCTCAAATGCAAGATGCGCCGAGTTGAAATCAAGCCTTTCATCCTCTGTAAAATTGGAATCCTTTGTGATGCCTATACATTCCCTCAGCTTATCATACCCGCCAAGCTGTGAGAAATAGACATAATTGATCCCTGTCTGCTTATGAAAATCTATAAATTCAAAATATATCTTATTTTCAAGAGAGTCGGTCTTTCTAGGAATCTTTCTCGTCACCATGGCTGGTACAGAATCCGCTCCAAAGTACTTGAGCACACTCACTCTCTTGTTTCCCTCTACTACATAAAACTTGTTCATGTATTCATACACCTTTATAGGATCATGAATACCTTCCTCTATATGTGACTCACACAGGGCTGCCCATTTCATTCCAAATTCTGTGTGATAATCCAAAATAGGCATAAAATTACTTGCAAACGCCGTCGTTCTTGCCGCAGTCGCAGTACCTACCACTCTGTCAAGTGATATCGTCTGGAGTCCAAGATTGACCTCACCAACTGTATCTGATGGTGATATTATCTCATCCAGAACCGGAAGATATGGATATTCATTTTTTGCTACGGCTGCCTGGTATCTCTTCTCGCCAAGTTTCTGTGCTTTTAAATATTCGTTTGCTGACATACTATCACTCTCCTTATTCAAGACCATATAGTAATACTATAAAATTCAATATTCAAGGATTTGTTAACAGCTTTTCCGTCTGTCCCGCTCACCATACACGGCTTGTCCCCGGATCATTTTGATAATATATATAACTCAAATGACTCTCAGAGCTGTTTTTTGTTGATTGTGTACAATTCATGTTGTAGGCTTTGCATAATTGCCACTTGATTTTTTTCGTAACATACTGTATTATATTATTAAATTCAGAACATTTCACATATTTTCGAATTTAAAATCGGTGTGTGTGAATACCAATATACTAAGGAGTCTGGCTAAAACACTTCCACCAGGCTCCTTTTTATTGTTGCTATCATTGTAGCATTTATTATACTTTTTGACATCAGTGAATAACAACATTCCGTGATTTCGCCTGTATCATTCTCCATCTCCCCTGTACTTATCAAACGTAACCGATATGTCTGTTCCCCTGCCTGGCTCGCTCACCATATCCAGGTGTGCATTGTTGCGCGCAACTATGTGCTTTACTATGGCAAGTCCAAGACCGGTTCCACCGGTTGACTTTGAACGACTCTTATCTACTCTGTAAAATCTCTCGAATATTCTCTCCTGATGTTCAGCAGGAATACCTATTCCTGTATCCTTAACTCTCAGTGTGACTTTGTCCCCATCGGAATTCACGGACACATCCACACTTCCATTCTTATTATTGTACCTGATGGCATTGTCGGTGAGGTTGTACACCAGCTCCTCCATCATCATCTTGTTGGCATATATATATTCATGGCTGCCGCTGTAACTTAAAGTCACATTGTTCTTCTCGGCATTTATCGCCAGCATGTCCGTGGCTGTTCTGGCTATGACTGCCAGATTCACCTTCTCCATGGCCGGCGTATCCTCTGACACATCCAGCTCGGACAGTCTTATTATGTCATTGATAAGCGTCAGCAGTCGATTAGAATTCTTGTGTATCTCTGTTGCAAAATGATGCACATCTGCCGCGGTTGCCATGCCCGTCTCTATGAGTTCTGAGTAACCTGATATGGACGTGAGCGGTGTCTTCAGCTCATGCGACACATTTGCCGTAAACTCCTGCCTCATCTGGGAGCTCTTTACGATATCCGCATGCTGTTTCTGTATCATGTCGATAAACGGCCGCATCTCCCTATATGCCACTATATGCGTGTCGTCATCCAATCGGTTCGCCATCTGTTCGATTGGTTTTAATATATTTCTTGTAAGGTAGTGTGTGACAATGATAGTAACTACAACCAGAAGCGCCATCACCAGAAGCATGACCGGCACAGCCGCAAGAAACATGCTGATGACATTGTTGGATTCCCTCGCTATCCTGAGTACCCTTCCCGACTTCAACAATATGGCATAATAGTACGTACTCTTGTTGAGTGTCGCTGACTTTCTTATAACCTGTCCGTCACCTTTCTCAAACGCCTCCGCTATCTCCGGCCTGTCAAAGTGATTCTGCATCGAGGTCTCATCTGCCTGATTATCATATATAACGCTTCCATCCGGTGCCACAAGCGTCAGTCTAAGATCATCTGTATCCACGCTGGCGTACACACTGGTATCATCCCCATCGAAATCTCCAGTATTCTTAAGAACTTCCGCATATCCCTTCAAATCTCTTATGATCTCTGCCTTGTATACCTCATAAAATATGAAGGTGGACAAAACCATGGTCACTGCAATCGCCACAAGAGTCAATGTGATAAATTCAAGATTAATAACCTTTTTAAGTCTGGTGTCACTGTTTTTTCCCATATCAGCCTACTCCATCTTATATCCGACATTTCTCACAGTCTTTATCATGTTGCCAGCTTCACCCAGCTTCTGTCTAAGCGTTTTGATATGCATGTCAAGGGTTCTAGACTCACCCTCGTAATCCGTTCCCCACACGTCCGACATGATAGTATCCCTGTGAAGCACAATTCCCGCGTTCACCATCAGAAGCTTCAGAAGCTCAAATTCCTTGAATGTAAGCTCACAGAGTTCTCCTCCAACATGAACCTCCCGCCGCTCTGAATCCAGTGTAATATCCCCGATGACAAGCTGTTTATCATCCTGCAGCGCCCTGCTTCGTCTCAAAAGTGCCTTTACCCTTGAGATAAGCTCCATAACGCCAAAAGGCTTTGTGAGATAATCATCCGCACCTATATCAAGTCCCTTAACCTTGTCAAGTTCAGTGGTCTTAGCCGTCACGAGAATAATCGGGATCCTGACAGTGTCGGGTCTGCTTCTGAGCTTCTTCACTATCTCCAGTCCATCCATATCCGGGAGCATTATGTCAAGAAGCACTAGATCAGGAACCTTCTCGGCAGTTTTGGAAAAGAATGATTTAGCATTTTCAAACTCCTCCACCGCATACCCACTGTTCTTGAGTGCGAACATCTCTATCTCTCTTATATTCTTATCATCTTCTACTATATAAATGTGTACCGCCATTTTCCATTCTCCTTCCCCGCGGCTACGCTACGGAACGATCGTCTATTGCCATCTATTATTTTTATTTCAATTTATACATTTCCCTGTAATATGTGTACATGCTTTGGAAATCTATGTTGGAATCCTTCTTCATATTGTCGAGATACTCGTGCGTATCGAAGTTGTCTGACTTAAGCTGAAGCATAGCGACCGCCACATTTGAACAATGATCCGCAACTCTCTCGTAGTTGTTGATAAGGTTCTCCAGGGATATTCCAAGCTCTATAGTACACTTGCCCTTCTGAAGCCTCTTGATGTGCTGTTTCTTGACTGCACTGTTGAGTTCATTGATTGCCTCCTCGAGCGGTTCCACATGTGAAGCCTCCTGAAGATCTTCCTTTTCATAGGCATCAACTGTCATCTCAACAATGTTTTGTACCGCATCCTTATACACGCTCAGCTCTGCCTTCGCCTTTTCCGAGAACACTGCCCCGGTCTCGTTCATCCTCCTACATATATCAGCTATGGTTATGGCATGATCAGACATTCTCTCAAGATCACCTATAACGTGGAGTCCGATCGATACCTTCTGGCTGTCCTCGTGGGAAAGTTCCTTGCTACTGAGTTTTACCATGTATGATCCAACCTCATCCTCGTAGGTATCTATGATCCCCTCAAGATCTTCAACCTTATCTCTGACCGTCTCATCATAATTATCCACCAGGGACAGTGCCATATCAATACTATTCTTAGAAAGCTGAGCCATATATTTCACTACCTCTATGCAGTGTCCAACCGCAAATGCAGGTTTCTCAAGGAACCTGACATCCAGACGCTTGAGCATCTCCAGCTCGGCCGGTGTATTGTTCTCTGTCTCTTCCTTATCTCTGACTGTGAGTGTGGCAAGCTTCTCAAGTCCACCCGAAAATGGCAGAAGAAGAAGTGTTGCTGCTATATTGAATACACTGTGTACCACCGCTATGCCAGCAGCATTTGCCGAATCATTCAGGAACTGGAAATGGACAAATGAATTTACGGTATAGAACACGACCATGAACACGAACGTACCAATGATATTAAAATATAGATGTACAAATGCCGCTCTCTTGGCATTTTTCTTGGTTCCTATACATGATATGAGCGCCGTCACACATGTTCCTATATTCTGTCCCATGATTATAGGAATAGCTGTACTAAATGACACCGCTCCGGTCGCACATAATGCCTGAAGTATACCGACAGATGCCGATGAACTCTGGATCACGGCTGTTACGAGCATTCCGACAAGCATTCCCAGAAACGGATTGGAGAACATTGTGAGTATGCTTGTAAACTCCGGCACCTCCTTGAGTGGCTCCACTGCTCCGCTCATCATCTCCATACCAAACATGAGCACCGTAAATCCAAGGAGTATAGCACCGATATCATGCTTCTTCTCCGACTTTGTAAACATGAGGAATATTATACCTATTACTGCGAGTATAGGTGAAAAAGATGAGGGTTTCAACATATTAATAAATATATTGTCGCTCTGTATTCCTGTAAGACTAAGTATCCATGATGTTACTGTGGTTCCTATATTTGCACCCATGATGATGCCCACAGCCTGTCTAAGTTTCATGATACCGGAATTGACAAGTCCGACCACCATGACCGTTGTCGCTGATGACGACTGAATAACGCCTGTCACCGCAGCGCCCAGCAGAACTCCTCTTATAGGTGTCGAGGTGAGCTTCTCCAGTATCTTCTCCAGCTTACCGCCCGCCGTTTTGGCAAGCCCGTCTCCCATTACATTCATTCCGTAAAGGAACATGGCGAGTCCGCCCAAAAGGGATAACACATTAAAAATATCCATATCTCTTGTCTCCTTATAACATTTCCGCACTTCTCTCCGGCGGAGCACTCCTGTATAAGGGCTTGTATACACAACATCCCTTTTACAGCGTCTGTTTTTACCAGAATCCATTGTAAAAGGGACGTGTAAAATGTGAGATATGTGTATGTAAAATCTGTGTAAATTTAAAATCTATGTAAAATCCTGCAAAATATTTGGCACAGTTTTGTGGTATCACATAGACCTTTTTTCTGTTTTCATCTGTTTATTTGCTTCCGAGAGGCTCATTTATGAGCAGATATACAGCACTTCCAATCATTCCAACCAGGAACATACCATAACCGCCGCATATAAATATCAGCTTAGCAACGGAAACCGTTCCCAGCGCAGGAATCATGTGGAGCAACAATGCTGCAGCACATCCTGCAAATCCGCATACCACCATACTGATCGCTATGAAAAGCTTTATATTGCCTATACCAGTTCTATGTGACATTTCATTTACTTTTGTACATACCCACTTCATAGAAATCACCTCTTTTCGTCCATGACTCAATCATCAGTCTACATGTTCTCCCGTTATGGAGAAGAGCACCCATTCTGATATATTAGTCGCATGATCTCCTATTCTCTCAAGATATTTTGCAACCATAAGAAGGTCACATGCCTGCTCCCCATCATCAGGATTATCGTGTATCATAGCGATCAATTCATTCTTGATCGTATCGAAAAGATCATCAACTATATCGTCGTGTGCAATTACACTTTTTGCCTTCTTCTCGTCAGCATTCACATACGCCTCTATGCTTGACACCAGCATGACGATCGTCTCCTTTGCCATCTGCTGGACATGCTCAAGCTTCTTGATATACGGAGTCCCTGCCATGCAGAGTGTGAGCTCAGATATGTCCGAAGCGTGGTCTCCTATCCTCTCCATATCCGTGATCATCTTAAGTGCAGCTGATATATTTCTCATATCACCCGCAACTGGCTGCTGGGTAAGGAACAATTTGAGGCACAGATTCTCAATCTCTCTCTCCTGATGGTCTATGGCGTCATCCGCCTCGATTGCTTTCTTTGCAAGCTCTGTGTCCTGAGCTACGAGAGCCTTAATTGCTGTCTCTATCGCCTGCTCGATCATAGTTCCCATCTCTATCATCTCTGCATGGAGCTTTCTAAGCTGCATCTCATATTTGTCTCTCATCTTGTCTCAATCTCCTTTAACCAAATCTACCAGTTATGTAATCCTCTGTACGCTTATCCGACGGCTTGCTGAACATCTTCTCTGTCTCCGCATACTCGACAACCTCTCCTAAGAGGAAGAATGCAGTATTGTCGGCAACTCTGGTAGCCTGCTGCATATTGTGAGTAACCATTATGATGGTGTAATTCTCCTTCAGTTCAAGGACCAGATCCTCTATCTTGGATGTCGATATAGGATCAAGTGCCGATGTCGGCTCATCCATGAGAAGTACGTCAGGCTCCACCGCCAGCGCCCTCGCTATACAAAGTCTCTGTTGCTGGCCACCAGAAAGTCCAAGGGCTGATTTCTTCAGTCTGTCCTTAAGCTCATCCCATATCGCTGCCTGTTTGAGTGACTTTTCAACTATCTCATCAAGCTTTGTATGGTTTCTGATACCATGAGTTCTCGGTCCATATGCTATATTGTCGTATACACTCATCGGAAATGGATTTGGCTGCTGGAACACCATCCCAACTCTCTTTCTGAGAAGGTTGATGTCCATGCCACTGTATATATCCTCGCCATCAAGTCTTACATCACCTGTTATCTTGCATCCCTCTACCAGATCATTCATTCTGTTGAGCGACTTGAGAAATGTTGATTTACCACAACCTGATGGTCCGATAAATGCTGTAACCTCATTTGCCGGAATGTCCATATCTATCCCTTTTAGGGCATGGAACTTTCCGTAATAGAGGTTCAGATCTTTAACGCTGAACTTAACGTTATTATTCATCTATTTTTCTCCATTCTTAACATCAAGCACGAAACAAAGCATTGCGCTATCTTTTTCGTACTCATAATTTTCTTCTTTAGTTGCAGAAGCGTATATGCTTCTGCCGGATATTGGAAACACATACCAAAGCTCTGATTCCAAAGCCCTGACACATGCTAATTGGCTTTATCTGCAGCAACCTTGCCTGCAATCTTGTCTGATGCAAAGTTGATAAGCACCACGAGTACCAGAAGTACAACCGCTGTCGCATAACCTTGATCAGTGTGAAGTCCTTCTTTGGACAGAAGGTACATATGAACTGCCAAAGTTCTTGTTGAATCGGTAAGCTTTGTTGCCATCTTTGCAACCGATCCTGCTGTGTATATGAGTGCTGCAGTTTCTCCCACGATACGTCCTGTCGCAAGTATGATTCCTGACAGGATTCCCGGAACGGCACTAGGAAGCACTACTTTGAATACTGTTCTGAGCTTTCCGGCTCCCAGTCCAAAACTTCCTTCTCTATAAGACTTAGGCACTGCCATAAGTGCCTCCTCTGTGGTCCTCATTATGACTGGAAGAACCATTATCGCCAGGGTGAGCGCACCTGATATGAGTGACAATCTAAGTCCACACGCATTTGTGAAAAACAACATTCCAAAAAGTCCATATACTATGGACGGTATTCCTGTAAGTGTCTCCGCTGTGATCCTCACAACCCCCACCAGCTTATTGCCAGTCTTTGCATATTCGACAAGATATATTGCTGCAAATATTCCTATCGGACCTGCTATCAGGAGGGACAGCAGCGTCATGTAAACCGTATTTATAAGTGCTGGCACCAGCGAACAGTTGTCCGATGTATATTCCCAGCTGAATATGTCTGCATTAAGATTAGGGACTCCCTTTACCAGTACATACACCAGCAGAAATCCTATAGAAAGCACAGTTATGAGTGTTGCCAGATGTACAAGGATAAACATTATGAATGATCCCGGTTTCTTTCTGTACTCAGCCCATTTCTCAGACCATGTTCTCTTGTTTATAGCCTCTATGCTGTCCACATCAACTATGGATGAAGGATCATCCTCAGGTGCCGTCTTTTTCGTGCTGATTATTGTATTTTTTGTTCTGTCATCGCCACATGCGACAACTGTCTTTATTCCTTCTACTCTCTCTGCCATCTATGCCACCGTCTTTCTCTTTATGATGGAGAACAGGAGGTTGATAATGAGTATGAATACGAACAGTACAACGCCCGTTGCTATCAGAGCCTGTCTGTGCAGATCCGTCGCATATCCCATCTCCATTACTATATTTGTGGTGAGTGTTCTGACACCTCTCAGTATTCCGTCAGGCATATGAACCTGGTTTCCAGCCACCATGATAACCGCCATAGTCTCTCCAACTGCACGGCCAACACCAAGGATAATCGCTGCCATAACTCCTGACTTTGCTGCAGGGACAACAGTCTTGAACACGCTTCTCTCATGTGTTGCTCCAAGTGCCAAAGCTCCCTGATAATACTTGTCAGGTACCGCTCTTATTGAAGTCTCTGATACACTGATGATAGTTGGAAGTATCATCATTCCAAGAAGTACTGATGCCGTGAGCATCGTATTTCCATTTACTCCAAATATGCTTCTCACCATCGGTACAAGCACACACATTCCAAAGAATCCATATACCACCGAAGGTATTCCAGCCATCAGATTGATAAATGGCTTTATAACTTTATATAATCTGTCGGGACAAAACTTTGCCAGATATATCGCCGTGAGAAGTCCTATCGGAACTCCTATTATCAGCGATCCGGCTGTCACATATATGCTTCCTAATATAAAAGGAAGAATGCCGTAGTATCCATTTGTCGGTTTCCAAACCTCACCCAGGGTGAAGTCTCCGAAACCAATCTCCTTGATGGCCGGTATTCCATTCACAAACAGGAACACACATATGAGTGCTACTGCTGCGATGGATACCAGTGCCGCTATCAGGAATACTACATGCATAATTGTTTCTTTAAGTTTATGCATAAGCTGATTACTTTACGTCCTCCCACTTTGCTGCTGAACCTGTGAATATGTTCTTGACCTGATCTACTGTGTAGTCATCAGCAGGGTTGTTGTTATTTACTATAACTGCAATTCCGTCCATTGCTATTACTGTTGCCTTAAGTCCAAGTGATGTCTCTGTGTCCTTAAGCTCACGTGATGCCATACCTATGTCGCATGTTCCATCTGATGTTGATGTGATACCTGTTGTTGAATCGCTCTCCTGAAGCTCGATGTCAGCATTTGTGTTGATCGCCTTATATGCCTCGATAAGCTTTTCCATAACAGGTGTTACTGAAGATGAAACTGCAACAACAATCTTACCCTTTGGATTTGTTGAAGTAAATGCTCCGCTGTTCGCAACCTCAATGTACTTATTTGCTGAGATGATCTTCTGTCCATCCTCGCTCATGATGTAGTTGATGAAATCCTGTGCAACATCGCTGATGCCATCCTTTGTAACGATGTTGAAAGGTCTTGAAAGTGTGTATGAACCATTGTTGATGTTCTCCTCGCTCGCCTCAACTCCGCCGATCTTGAGTGCCTTTACTGTATCGTTGAGTGCTCCGAGAGATATGTAACCGATTGCATAATCATCTCCTGCTACTGTTGTGAGTACGACCTCTGTGCTGTTGCATGTGATGGCATTTGTTGTTGTGTTGTCGACCTTATTGCCATCTGCATCCTTCTCCTCAACTCCTGTGAGCTCCACGAATGCTCCTCTTGTTCCTGAGCCTTCCTCTCTTGATACTACTGATATATCCTGTGTTGCATCGAATCCGCCATCTGCGCTCTTTGATGAATTATTTCCACAGCCTGCAAGACTTCCTATCATAAGTGCTGCTCCAAGTGTTACTGCCAATACTTTCTTTAATTTAACCATTTTCTTTTTCTCCTTACTTTGTCCATATTCTTTCTTGGAACATCAGCCATGCAAAATCGCTTTATGGTATGGCTGATGCTGCATAACAAGTTTTCTACGAAAACTTATTACATGTGCCGGTTATCTCTTGAACCGGTCTTTGCAAATATTGTATTATTGGGACATATCATTCTTTGCTTATTTCCCGGAAAAGAACTCGCGCGCCTTTCGTTCTTTTCTTTGCACTATGATAAATGGCACAAGTAAAATACATAACCAGCGCAATGTAAATTGAATGTAAAGTCGGCGTTAATCAATGCATGCTGAATGTACAGCAAATAATCTGCCATAACTTATAAATTACAACCAGAAAGTGGGATAAATATACATGACAAATACCAGTTTAGAAGTAATAGGATATGTGAGATGTGACTATAAAGAAAAGTTCGGCATTCCAAGGCAAAGCGGTCTGACAGACTGCGCCACTGCTTTTATAGAGATGCTTCCACCATACAATCAGGCAGAGGCTTTCAGAGGGCTTGACGAATTCTCCCACTTATGGCTGCTGTGGGACTTCTCCAAAGCTCATAAGAACGGTTTTACCGCAACAGTAAAACCCCCAAAGCTGGGCGGTAACCAGCGGATGGGGGTTTTTGCCACCAGATCACCATTCAGGCCGAACAACATCGGTCTGTCATCGGTGAGGCTTCTGGATATTATATATAATGAAGAAACTGGCTGTGTACACGGGCTTGTGGTGTCAGGAGCCGATATACTGGATGGTACACCTGTGTACGACATCAAACCTTATCTGCCATACACAGACAGCCACCCGGAGGCGACCGGGGGCTGGACAGACTCCCTTGATATTCCGGAGCTGTCTGTGTGTTTCTCTGACGATATCGCCGTCAAACTTGAAACAATATTTTCAAGTACACAGATCGAGGCCCTGAAAGAGATACTTGCGCAGGATCCAAGACCAGGCTATCAGGATGAACCGAATAGACGGTACGGGATGCTGTACGGCGGATACGATATAAGGTTTAACATATCTGGTGACACTCTTACCATATGCGAAGTGGCTGAGCCCGGACCACAATGATACAAAAAGGCATTTTACCGGCATGAAGCTGAAAAATCATGATATTTTCTCATCATCCTGGCAGTGACACTCCTCTCCTCAAAGCTGATATTTCCCAGTAGTTTCACCGGCATGACCCCCATCAAGGAATTGGTCACAAAGCATTCCTGATATGATGACAGTTCATCAGGGAATATCACCGTCTGCGTGACCGCCTCTGATTCACAGATATACCCCCTTACTGTTCCAGGCAGAAGACCTGAGTCTATCGCGGGTGTGTATATCCTGCCATCTCTCACAAAAAATATATTGCTCACCGTACCCTCGCATATCTGTCCCTTTGTATTCAGGAAGATCCGTTCATCCATTCCAGCTTTCCTAGACCGCCTTTTTTCAAGAATGCAGTCTCCGAAATTCATGGTTTTATGATATACGAACGGCGACGTCTCATTTCTTCTAACATTACTTATGTCCATTGCAAACCCCCGTTCGTATATATCCGTGGTGTATGGATTATCTCTCATTGAAAAAACCACATTTTTCTGAGTCAGCATGATCTTTAACGCACATCTCCTCATATGGCCTGATCGATCTCTGTAATCATGCTCACTCATCCACTTTCTCAGATATTCCAGCACAGCTATCCTGTCTATGCCCCGTTCTGCTGGCATGCCAAGATCCAGGAATCTTGCAGCATCTTCCAGGCGTCTCAGATGCCTGTCAAGAAATATCGGCCTGCCGTCAACCACACTTATAGTTTCAAATGCTCCAAGACCAAATTGAAAGCAATCATCCATTTTTACATTCATTTTACATTTCTCCCATTTTCATCATTTTCAAATGCTACTGCAATGCACTGAGTATTGCTTTTGCCTTATCCCGTGTCTCTTCATACTCTGCACCAGGATCTGAATCGGCAGTAATACCGCCTCCAACGCCTAGATAATACCTGCCATTTCTGTACAATACAGTTCTTATCACTATATTAAAATCACATTTTCCATCCAATGTAATATAACCAATAGAGCCGGTGTAAATATTTCTCTTCCCGCATTCAAGTTCATCTGTAATCTCCATAGCCCTGCGTTTCGGCGCCCCCGTAACAGAACCACCCGGAAATGCCGCAGTAAGAAGAGACATCACATCTTCGCCATCCTGCAGCATACCTTCAACATTTGCCACCTGATGAAAAACAGTCGCATATTCTTCTATCGAAAACAGTTCAGTCACTTTTACGCTTCCCGGTCTGCACACACGATTCAGGTCATTCCTCTCAAGATCTACAATCATCAGAAGTTCACTCTTTTCCTTCTGTGATTTCTCAAGCTCCCTCCTGAGCACCTCATCCTCCCTGTCAGTCTCTCCTCGTCTCCTCGTTCCCTTTATCGGCCGGGTGTACACACGACGATCCTTTATCTGCATGAACCGTTCAGGAGATGCGCTCACTATCTGATAATCTCCCAGATCAAGATATCCACCAAATGGCGATGGATTGCTAACTCGCAGATCGCGGAACACGTCCAGAGGCTTTTTTTCGCTGTCGACAACTATATGCCTTGTCATATTTGCAACATATACATCCCCCTCTGTTATATAATCCTTCAGCCTTCTTATAGAGTCCTCATACTCTTCTCTGCTGCATTCTTCGTACACATTCAAGTTATACTTCTTCCTCTTTTGTACATCTTCACTTGTCCTGTCAATTATATTCCCACTTTCGCGATCATCCCTGCTGCAATACTTCTCTATATCATTCTCCATTACATCAATATTTGACTGTGCATCACCTGTCATCCCATTTGCCACAAGATATGTCTCTTTTTTTAAGCAATCTTCAACAACAAAACAGTCATAGAATGTCATGACTGCCTCTGGAACAGACACAAGATCTTCATTGATGGAATCAAGCCCCATCCTATCCATTCCATAATCGTAGGATACATACCCTATCGCTCCTGATACGATCGGCAAATCCTCCGAACTCTTATCCATATGCTGTACAAGATACTGTCTCATATAGTCTTCAAATGTTATATCCTTTTCAGAATCTCCATTAACCTCAAATGCATCCCCATTCTTAACAAGCCTGAGATACGGGCATCTCCCGATGATCGAATAGTGTCCCAGATTATTCACAAGGGATGAGTCAAGAAATGCTATTCCTGTCTCATTCTCATATATTCCAAAAACATCAGCTGCACTCACATATCTGTCAAGTTTTTTTAGCACTCGCCTCATACTGCTCATATATGACTCCTTATCTGCAATTAAATTTCTCCGCCGCTATACAAAAATTATACAATATATCATGACCATACTCCGTAAGTACCGCTTCCGGGTGAAACTGCACCCCGTACAACGGCAGCCTTCTGTGTGATATTCCCATAACTGCACCATCCTCGGATACAGCATCCACCTGGTAATCATCCGGCAGACTACTGCCATTTATTACCAATGAGTGGTACCTTGTGACATTAAAGCTTTCCGGCAGCCGCGCGAACAGACCTGTTCCACAGGTATGTATCTCTGTCACCTTTCCATGCATTGGCATCTTTCCTTTTTCAACAATGGCGCCCGCACAATACCCAAGTATCTGATGTCCAAGGCAGACTCCAAGTATCGGAATCTTTCCCTTATACATGTTCACAACATCCACACACATTTTTGCCTCCCATGGCCGCCCAGGTCCCGGTGAAAGTATTATGCCCTCCGGCTCCAGATCTTCCACATCATGCAGAGATATCCGATCGCACCTTTTTACGGTCACACATCTTCCCATTTCCTCGAAATACGCTTTCAGGTTATACACAAATGAATCAAAATTGTCTATCATCAGATACATGCACTTCTCCTTATCCGCAATCACTATAAAACACAAAAAGGATAACAGCCGGCATGCCAAAGCATGCACAGTCGTTATCCTTTTCGGTCCGTAATCTGCACGTTATTTTTATCTTTGATTTTTACAGATTCTAACATATCTGACCGCATAAAGCAAATGCCTTTGCTACTTTTTCGCAGTCTCACTATGCAATGCGCCTACTGACGTGCCCTCTCATAGGCATCTGCATACTGCTGTTCCTGTGAGTTTATCTCTTCCACATCACGGTTCTGTTTCAAGTAGGTGCCATCAGGCTGCTGTATGCGTGCCTGCATGTTGTCCTTCATCATAAGCCCAAACATGTCTCTGATACGCTGCTTGATCTTATCATCGTATATAGGTGTAGCGACCTCCACACGGCGGAGAGTGTTACGTGTCATAAAATCTGCTGAAGCTATATATATCTTGTCTCTGTCAGGGGTTCCGAACATATATATTCTTGAGTGCTCAAGGAAGCGTCCGACAATACTTCTTATATGTATGTTCTCCGTCTCGCCGGGGATCCCTGCCAGCAGACAGCATATTCCTCTGACTATAAGTTCAACCTTCACTCCCGCCTTTGATGCCTCAACCAGCTTGTCGATGATCTTTTTGTCAGTGAGAGAATTGATCTTAACTCCGATATAAGCAGGCTGACCGTCCTTTGCTATGGCAATCTCATCATCTATCATCTTGAGAACCGGAGCCTGCAGGCATTCAGGAGCCACAAGCAAGTGATCAGCATGGCTGACTGTATTGCCAATGAGGATTGACTGAAACACTTTCATAGCATCCTTACCAATAGCCTCATTTGCAGTCATAAGTGACAGATCTGTGTAGAGTCTCGATGTCTTCTCATTGTAGTTACCCGTTCCTATCTGTGTTATGTACTGGATCCTGCCTCCGTCTTTTCTGGTTATGAGACAGAGCTTTGAATGAACCTTGAGTCCGTCAACGCCATACACAACATGGCAGCCCGCGTCCTCAAGGGTACGGCTCCACTCTATATTATTTTCCTCATCAAATCTTGCCTTGAGTTCCACAAGTACCTCAACCTGCTTACCATTCTCTACAGCCTCCACAAGTGCTTCCACAACCTTGGAGTTCTTCGCAAGACGATATAAAGTCATCCTGATTGCATTTACCTTTGGATCTCTTGCTGCCTCCTGAAGGAGATTCAGGAACGGTCTGATGCTCTCATACGGATATGAGAGAAGCACATCCTTCTCAAGTATCTGAGGTATAAGCGGCTTCATCACATCAAGATCCGGTGACTGCTGTGACACTCTCTTCTCAAAGAACAGCTCCTGTCTGTCCCTAAGCTTATCCTGTATCTGGAATACAAACGACAGATCCAGCGGAGATTTTGAATAAAATACATGTTTCTCGTCAAGCTCGCAGTAATCACACACCTCCCCAACCATCTTCTGAGATATATCTCTTGTAAATTCTATTCTGACCGGAGCAAGTTTCTTTCTGAGCTTAACCACCTGTTCCATCTGATCTCTGTAGTTGAGGTCTTCATCATACACCTTGCTCACATCGATGTCTGCGTTTCTGGTAATCCTCATGAGGGTCTTCTCCTGAACCTTGTAGCCCTTGAAAAGCCCTGGAGCATAGTGAAGGATAAGTTCCTCCAAAAGTATATAGGTTCCCGGCACACCCGGAAGTGCGACAAGTCTTGGAAGCATTCCGCTCTCGCAAGGTATGATACCGAGTTTCTTCTTGCCCTTTCTCTCAAGTATGGCAAGGGCATATATCTCTCTGTTCTTGAGGAATGGGAATGGCTGTTTTCTTCCAACGATCATCACTGAGAGCAGTGGAAGTATCTCCTGCGCAAAATAACTGTCAAGATACTTTGCGTCAGCCTTTGACAGGTCTGCATAACGCACCAGTCTAAAGCCCTCCGTCTCAACATCTTTCATGAGGTTCTCATATATATTATCCTTGATGGCATTGAGCTTTGTGACATTCTCAAGGATCGCATCAATCTGTTCCTGTGGGCTGAGCTTTGTCTTGTTCTCCCTCTGATCTCCGGTCAAAAGTTTCTGATCCTCCAGAGAACCAACTCTCACCATGAAGAATTCATCAAGATTTGACTGATATATTGCCAGAAATGACAATTTCTCGCAAAGCGGTGAATTCTCATTCTGTGCCTCCTCCAGCACACGCTCATTAAACTTGAGCCATGAAATCTCTCTGTTGACGTATACGCCCTTTATTGTACTTATATTTGTATCCTGTGCCATTTCTTCATATTCTCCTTTTCTGTTCTTTATTTTTCTTATCAGTCTGATCAGCCAGTTTACCAATTGCCTGTCCTCTTTCTATCTGTTTTATTCTATACATACACAACAAGACGGATAGCCATATGACTATCCCTCTCATCATAGGAGCAGACTCATTATATGCACCCATGCAAGTTGCTGTTCCTTATTGTGGTAATCATTTTCCAGTATCCAGCCCTTTTGCAGCTCCTGTCTATATGCCTGTCAATATACGTTCATTCACATTTGTATTTTGTCATGCCTGAGCACCTGCCTTCACCATGACTCCACTGTCACTATCCATATTCTCTATATCAAGTTTGTCAAATGTGAAATCGTCGATTGCCTCTTCCGCAATGGATATACAGTTGTCCGCCATACGGTCCATGCTGTAAAGCAGTGCTGAATAATCCGCTGTCAGGCTTCTCACGCAGGTGTTTTTCTTGACTCTTGCGAGATGAGCCTTACCTGCCTGTCTCTGGAGCTTTCTTATCTTCTTCTTGTCTGCAGCAACCTTGTCAGGAGTTTCGCTGTCTCCCGTAATTATCGCATTCATTGACTCACTGAAAAGTTTCTCTGTCATATCCATACATGCTGTCAGGTCAGCTATCGCAGCATCCGACAGCAGTTGTCCATTGTCCAGGATCTTTTTATACAGACCATCCACCTCATCGCACCTGTCTGCTATACGCTCTATATTGTTGCTGACTACCATGAGTCCTGCCGCCTGCTCTGCCTGTTTCTCAGTAAGGTTACCGCTTGATATCAGCTTTGTGATGAAATCAACTATTATATTCTGAAGTTCCTTGACCTTATCATGTTCATCCACATATTTGTCTCGGATATCTGTAATATTTCTCTTCTCTATAGCATTTTTCATAGCCTCTATCATCTTGCCCGCATGAGCCGACAGTCTTGATATCTCCTTTGCAGCCATGTAGATAGCTGCCGCTGGCTGTGACATAGCTTTATCATCGAGGTATTTGGCTACAAAGCCCTCTGAATTTTTCTTGTCCTCACCCCTGATGATGAACTTAACTATCTTTACCATAACAGGTATCAGAGGCAGCCAGATAAGTGTACATGCGACATTGAACGTGGTATGCGCATTTGCTATCTGCCTTGATATGATGTCAAGTTCATCCCCCTTTGGTGATATCCACTGCACAAATGCAGCCAGCGGTCTTATAAGGAACATGAAAAGTATGGTTCCTGTGATATTGAATGTACTGTGCGCGATTGCTGTTCTCTTGGCATTCTTGGACTGTCCTATGGATGCCAGAAGCGCTGTGATCGTTGTTCCAATGTTATCTCCAAAAAGGATAGGTATCGCCCCTGCCAGACCTATGACACTGTGTATTCCGTCAGGTCCAGACTGTGACGCAAAGTTCTGAAGTACCGCAATGGTCGCCGAACTGCTCTGTACAACCAGGGTCATAACTGCACCAAGTACAACTCCGAGAACCGGTATCTCTGACACCTTTCCCATCAGGTCCACAAATATCGCACTGCTGGCAAGTGGTTTCATAACACCGCCCATGACCTCGATACCTTCAAATAGAAGTCCAAATGAGAATATGACCATACCAACATTTCTGATCTTTTCCTTCTTGAACACAAAGTTCATAATGAAACCTATAAATATGATCGGATATATGTAATTACTGATCTTGAACGCCATAAGCTGTGCCGTCATGGTCGTTCCTATATTTGCTCCAAATATTACTGATATAGCCTGTGGCAGGCTCATGAGTCCTGCACTTACAAATCCGATAACCATGACCGTAGTCGCCGAACTACTCTGGAGAACTGCGGTTACAAGTGCTCCCGCCAAAGCTCCCATCAAAGGATTCTTGGTAAGGAATCCCAATATCCTCTTCATCTTCTCTCCTGCTGCCTTCTGGAGTGCATCGCTCATGCTATTCATTCCATATAGGAACATTGCAAGTCCTCCCAGCAATCCAAATACTATCTTAACTCTTTCATCCACTGTGTTTTTTTCCTCCTTATGTAAATCTCATCTTAAACAAGCATATCCACATAAGGAAATGGCCGCTATCCACATGCAGTAAACGAAATGTAAAATCTATGTAAAAAGCAAGAAAAGCCAGCAGACACACTTCATGTGTATCTACTGGCTTAAATTTCATCACCATAAATTTGCTATTATACTAGCATTTTGTATCGTATTTTTCAATATGCAGGCACGTAAAATTTATGTAAACTACATTAAAACAGTCTATCCAGTGATAGTATTATAAAGTTAATACCTTTCTTATCTTTTTTTCACCATCAAAATAATTTAATTTTAGCGTTCTATGAATTATTGCTTCTTTACACTGTTCTCCCTCTCTTACATGTTTACTATCCAAGTCCCCCACCTCTCTGTTTCTGCCAAGTATCAACTGATCTATCGAAACATTAAAAGTATCTGAAATCTTCACTAAAACTGTTACATTTATCTGAGGCTTTTCTAGATGTGACATGAATTAGCGCATATATATCAAGTTAATCACTTGATAACAAATAAAAAAGAGGTCTCCATATTCTGATGCGCACCCGGAATTCCAGATATATTCCAGTTACATTGATTGGGAGAACCTCTTTTTTATTTTCTTATATTATTCTCTTCTAATTGTGCTCTGGCACTACAGCATAGAACACCAGATCCTCATCGCCGTTGTTCTTCAGACTGTGGCTGTGTCCCGGTGGGCAATAATGGCAGTCGCCCGGATTGAGTATCTCCATGGTGTCGTCATACTCCATGGTTCCAACTCCTGAGATGATAAATATGATCTCGCTGTTGGTGTCATGTGTGTGAAGTCCTATAGAACTTCCGGCTGGAAGTGTTGCCCTCATGATCTTGTTGTAATTGCCTACGTGCATGCGTGGCTTGAATACGCCTTCGCCGCCCTTAAAGTTCTGAATATTCTGCTCCTCAAGTGAATCAAATGATATCTTCATCCGTTGTCCTCCTTACGAAAAATTCCTGCAAACGCATGAAATGCGCTCCGCGCGGCGTCTGCATGCTATGTCGTCAAGCGCACCACACTCTCAAGAAGTCTGTCACAGGCTTCCTCTATTATGTCTTCTTCTATGCCCGAATAATTGATAACCAGTGTGTGGCTGTCCTCCTGCTCTTTTCCGTGGCAGTACTGGCTGAGGCTGGATATGTTGATTCCTGCCGCGGCAGCCCTGTCCACCATCTCTCTGTCCGTGTATGACGTGTCGATCTCCATAAGGAAATGAAGACCTGCATTCTCTTCCTTTATCGTTACCTGTGGATACAGCCTGTGACTCCTGATACAACCGAGTATCCTGTCCCTGCTGTTCCTGTAAAACTTTCTCATCCTGTTGATGTGCTTTTCCAGATACCCCTCCTGGATAAACCTTGTGAGTGTATACTGATCAAAATTCGACACCGTACACGCATAAAAGCTTAGTACATGATTATACCTTACCATGAGCGGTATTGGCAATACCATGTAGCTTATTCGTATGGTTGATGACAAACTTTTTGAAAATGTATTCATGTATATGACCTTATCAGATGCGTCTATACTCTGAAGCGCCGGGATTGGATTTCCAACCAGACGGAATTCACTGTCATATTCATCCTCTATGATATATCTGCCCTCCTGCTTTGCCGCCCAGCCCAGCAGTTCATATCTCCTGCTCGCCGGAGTGACAGTTCCCGTAGGGAAATGGTGTGACGGTGATATATGCACCACATCAGCCCCGGACCGCTCTAGCGAATCTATGTTGACACCGCTCTCATCCATGTCTATATAACAGCATTTCACTTGATATGCATCGTATATGTGCTGTATCTTCTGATATCCCGGATTCTCCACACCGTATACGCTGTCCCTGCCGAGAAGCTGTATGATAAGACCATACAGATATTCCGTTCCCGCGCCGACTATGATCTGGTTCGGGCTTACAGACATCCCCCTGAACTGATAGAGATAATCCGCAATGGCCTTTCTGAGTTCGAATATACCACCCGATGGAGACCTTTTCATAAGCTTTTCCCGGTCATCCATCATCGTCTCCCTCATGAGCTTCGTCCATGTCGAAAATGGAAAGTTCTCACTGAGGGTGGAATTGTTTACAAAGTCGGCAAAGAACCTGTTCTGGCCAGGGGATTCTGCGTGATCCCTGATCACATGAGGACGCACTGTAACATGGTCTTCCGATCGTATTCCGCGCAAGTATGCAACGTCCGATTCATCTGAGGTCATGTTCTGCCTTGCATTATCTTTCATTACGGAACCTTCTGTACCACCCTTATATCCACTGGTATAGTAGGCATTGCGCACTCCCACAACATCCGCATCCTCGGCCTTCACGTCACACACATAGAACCCGCTCTTCGGCTTGGAATAAATATACCCCTCCGCAAGAAGCTGGCTGTAGGCATTCTCCACAGTGACCACGCTCACATTCAGATGAGCTGCAAGTGCCCTCTTTGACGGCAGCTTCTCATGGGCTTTAAGATTTCCTATCAATATGTCATTTTTTATCTCTTTGTACAAATGCTCATAGAGGAAATCCATCCCTCTGTCGTCAAATGAATATGTAAGCATCCACTACTCTCCCAATACTATATCAACGATCTTCTGTGTGTCATGTATGACAAACGGTGCTCCAAGGCTCATGATGAACTCCTCGTCTCTGAATCCCCAGCCAACCATGATGACATCCGTTCCAGAATTTCTTGCTGTGGCAAGATCCACGTCAGAGTCACCTATATATACGACATCCTTCTTCTCAAGACCAAGCGTTCTGAGGCACTCCTCCACCATGTCAGGTGCCGGTTTCTTTGCTATGCCAGACTTCTCACCAAGTGCGAAATCAAACATTCCCGGGAAATAGTCAACACACAGATCCTGGACTGCGAAATCCGCCTTGTTGGACACAACCGCAGTCTTCACACCTGCTGCCCTGAGCTTTGCGATGGCATCATGTATTCCGTCATATGGTCTGGTCTTGATGGCACTGTGCTCCTTATAATAAGAAGCAAATGTATCAAACACCTTATCTATCGTTGCCACATCAGTTCCCGCCGGCACAGCTCTCTCAATGAGCTTTCGTATGCCATTCCCAACAAATCTTCTAACCTCATCTATAGTTCTCTCAGGGAATCCATGATGAGCAAGAGCATAGTTTGTACTGTCTGTCAGGTCCTCCAGAGTATTGAGTATTGTTCCATCCATATCAAATATCGCTGCCTTGTATCTCATGTCATACATCTCCTTCAACATTCTTTTTTCGCTAACTTCATTATAAACAGTGGTCTTTCATTGTCAATCGACAAAAAAATAAAGATGGCAGCGCTCAAATCTGCCATCCTTAGATAACCTTTTCTATCATTTTTACAAATATCTGATTACAGGACTAGGACTTCCAGCCTAAACTCCACTTCCCCAGCTTTATTCTGTCTTGTCCACTGTATGCTCTACTCCATCTACCAGAACACTGTTAACCTGATACAGATCCACACTATCATCCAATACAACCTGATAACTTTCCAATCCCAAGCTCACGGATATCCCTGAAAGCTGTTTCTTTACATGAGTCCCCACTTCCTTATCATTTAAGATACCAACCAGACTGCCATCATTCATCTTAAGCTGTATGCTGCTATACATTATATATCCATAGTCTTCCTCATTGAATGCATCTCCAAGTGCTTTCTTCTCTTGCTCCAGCTCATCATCCAGCTCACTCTGCTCATACTTAGTGTCAAAAACCAACGTCAAGGTTTTTTCCCCGGTTACACATTTCTCTAATTCCTCAGATGTAAAAACCTTGTAATTTACGCTTTTGCTCTTCACACTATAATCAGGCAGACTCAGAGTGTATTCGTGATCACCATCGTTAATAGTCATAGAATCAAGCTTATCCTGTGCAGCTTTTCCTTTGTCAGCCAGCAGATTTGCACCGCTGATATAAAAATCACTGTCATCAGATATTGACTCATACATGGATATTTCATTGTACGAACCAAATGAAATAGTCATAGTATCCTTTGACATATTCTTTTCAATTTCTGCTTTCTTTTCTGCAGACAGCCTATTCCCCTCTAAATCTGTAACTTTAATTCCATATGCCACTATGTTCTCATCTGGATTGTAATAATAACTATCCAAGGTGTAAATCACATCTTCTGCCGACGCACTTGCGCCTGTCACCTTAACGCAGGAATCATTTATCATCTTCTCAAGAACCCCTTCACACGAAGCTGCAGTTCCCAGATTTCCGCCAACAGAAGCGCTGTCATAACTCACCGTCTGCACAGTCTCCTGATTTGATGAATTATTCTGACACGCCGTTATACACGAAAACGCGCATGCCATAATAAATAATATCTCTATCTTTCTCTTCGTTTCTTTCACTATACGTTGTCTTTTTATCATATTAAATAACCTTTCAAACTGAACACCAGTCATTGGAATCATTTCGTATTTTTACAAAATATGAAATATCATCTGAGTGCCATAACTTCTTTCTTCAATCTGCAATACTTGTCATATTGCTCATCATCAAGTACAATCACCTCAGCATCTCTGATATCGCTGTATGCCGGCAGTTTGTCACTATCCTGGGAATCAATATACTTTGCCGGAACACTATCGCCATATGTATACTTTCCATATGTCATACACTGCGGCATGTACACATATTCAGCATCACCATATCCTGCGTTTTTCAGTTTCTTGAGGAATAACACATATTCGGTTTCTTCCTGCATAAGCGTATATCCACACGTACAATCCATGAAATCACCCACGCAGTCAACAGGCTCAAATATATATATTTCTTCTCCGGGTTCTGCATTGCCCTGATACACATTATCAACTTTAACCTTGGAAAGCACACACTCCTGATACAACTCGCGATTCCATGTCTCGTCCAGATGCACCTTAACCACCAGCTCGCCTTCTGCCATAAGATCTGACACAGACTCTACGCTATCACCATCCACCAATCCCAGTGAGTCATCCTCTGCATAGTTAATATCACAATATTCAACATGCGGATTTGTATCAACAAATGCCTTCAGATCAGTATTATCTACAAATGTTCTCCGCGTGATCATACCTGCTGCGATTCCAAGTACGACAAGTACCAGCACTGCCGACATTCCTTTTACTGCAGTCTTATTCATCGCACACCCGACCTTCCGCCATTTCCAGAATAGCTGAGCAGCCTTCAATGTCCTGCGGGTTATGGCTTGCAATTATTACAATGGCGCCTCTTTCCGCTTCTTCATGGATAATTTTTCGCACCTGTTCCACACTCTTTTTATCAAGAGCATTCGTAGGCTCATCCAGAAGCAGGATATCCGGTTTTTCCATTATCGCCTGAGCTATTCCAAGCTTCTGTCTCATTCCCAGTGAATATTTCCTCACCACTCTCTTATCCGAAGGTTCAAGTCCGACTCTGACAAGAGCATTCTTTATATCATCTTCTGTCGCCTGTTTTCTTATGTCTGCAAGCAGCTTTAGTGTCTCCATTCCTGTATAGCGTTTCCAGAAATTAGGATTTTCTATCAGAACACCTATGTTCTCCGGATGATCTATATCCTTCTTTAATATCTTGTCATCTATATAGACACATCCACTGTCTGCCTTTATAAGCCCGGCGATGAGTCTTAACAGCATCGTCTTTCCAGAGCCATTTGCCCCAGTGATACCATATATCTTTCCACCTTCAAATTCACAGCTTACATTATCAAGAATTGTTACGCCCTTTATCTTCTTGGTCACATTTTCAATTCGAACTTTCATTATCCTGCTTACCTCCACTCTGTCTTTCTGGCAACTATCCCCTGACAGCATATAAATACCAGCATAAGCCCAAGCATCACACATGCACTCAAGGCTCTGCCAGACCATTCAATCCCATTTTGGATTCCCCACATAAAATATCCAGGCAATAACCTGAGTCCCTTGCCCACCTTCTCTGGTATACCGCACAAAGGTATAAGCTGGACAGCCTGGAACAGTATTACCGCAGCAATGCCTATCACAGGCTTTCCGATCAATACCCAAATGTTCGCTGCAAGGAGCAGTACACACATATATAATGCATATATGCCTATATCAGCAAGATCCCCCGGCACAGCTTCACCTTTGATAAGCGGAACTGCAGCCATACATATAGCTGAAAACCCGGTCAAAGCTATGATTCCTATGCACATTTTCAGTGAATACCTGAACATAAGGCTCATTGTTCCCTTTGTCCGCGTGAATATAACCGACGCATTTCTATACAGATTTTCGCAAAAATAATCTCCCCATAATATATATAATGGAAGCTGCGAAAGCACCAGCATAGTATATGATAAGAACATCCTGTTCACGTCCATGAAATCAAGCGGCCAGTATGCCATATAAAATGCTGTCCCCACATCACTGCACCCATAAGTCCTGACAAATATCAATATATATATGAGCAACGCAACTCCGCACCTTGCTGTATTCTTCTTCATAAGCATCCCCTTATTTAATTTTTGGAAGATATTGCATCGTTGCAGTCTTCCTATATAAAACAGCCATCATAATCAGAATAATCACAATATTCATAGCCGTCACGCTGACAATCTCCGCCACAGACGATAGCACATCTATATGAAACATCATATAATAAAGTCTGGTGTAATGAGCAACATTTTCCATTCTTGGAACAAATACAGAACTATTAAACAATACGAATACAATGTAATCCAACAGGAATGTCCACACAGCATTACATGTATACGAAAATATAAGTACAAACAGCATTCCTATTTCTATCCATCCAATACCCTGAAGCAGTGTCTGAATCAAGATATATCTGACATTCTCCTTCTCCCACCAGTCAGGCACTGATGTACCTATTATGAAATACGACCCAATACCCAAAACCATGCTGAAAGACACGCTTCTGAAAAAAATCTGTCTGATGATCAGCCACATATGGCTGGTGACTGAACTGCATCTGACCGCCACTATATCCATGTGCCACATGCTGCATAACGGAATAAGAAAAAGACAGAACACCAACGCATATAATCCTATCACATTTCCCTCCAGATAAAGATCTGTATACATCTGTTCCAAACCCAGCTCTTTTCTCTGACTACATCTCATGACAAGAAATATGATAAGGTATATACACAAATATGCACACCATATAAGCTTTCTATTATGCCTTACACTAATCTTCATCAAAGACAATCCTTTCTACAGCCCACACCTATCATACACGCACTAATAATCAATGTCACAACTGCAAATATCACAATTGACCACCCACTTCCATATGGATTCATGCTCATAATATCTGTACCGATAACATCACTGTCTGCCAGAGCCGTTACACCTGACCAAAGTATATTGTATACAAAAGCAGATATGAGTATCACATATCTATTTGCACCAAATGCTGTCGACAATGCAAATGCAAATAACGCATATAAAGCCGCTAATCCGCCTCTTATCAATATATAAACTATTACATTGATATACGGATGATACGCATATAGTGAACCAAACTCCCTATCTGGCTCCAGCGGAAGGAGTGTGATATATATTGCATTTACCCCGGCATGACCTCTCGCATCAAAGGTCACCAGGCTTATTGCAAGGCTTACAAGCAATGTCAAAGTAACCACGGCAAATGTCACAGATGCAGCTGTTGCAGCTTTGCATATTATATTTTTCTTTTTACTCTCCCTTGTAAATATCACGTTGGATAAGCCACAGTTTCGTTCTTCATAGAATATGTCCGCCGCCAGCAGACACGCCAGTATAGGCAGAAAATCTGAGAATATAAGCTGAGTTATGTTGGAGCGCACATTTTGAATAGCTATGTAACTATATGCGCCTCTTATATATGTCAGCTCTTTTCCCCACCACTGTGCACATGTTATAAGCTGATTTACGATAACTGCTGCCACCATAAAGATGACAGTTCCCCAGAACTGCCATCTCTCAATTACTTTTTTTAACTCTCTTGCAAACATAATTGTATTCCTCTTCTAATTAAAACGTACCACTCCCGATACCTTGATTCTGTTTTTGAATATGCTTACTGTAGATTTTGCATTTTCTGCTCTCAGATTTGCACGAACCCCTTTTTGATAGTACTCCTTCTGCTTGTCACAGTATTTTACCTTGTGAACAGCCTTATCTGATATATCATTCACAAAGTAGTCTGTCCAATAATGCCAACCTCCATTGTAATAAGTTCTCATCCAGAAGTCTATTTTCTCACATTTAGTATATTTAGTGACTCTAAACTCTCCATAACTTCTATTATTTTCCTTTATTGCTGATGCCAATGTTACATTAACACTTCTGTCTGGAAGCGAAACATTTGAAAATGTTACTCTATTTGTACAACCACGTTTTGTCTGTCCTGCAGCACTTACATATGTACTTGCACCAAATGTACCTACACTAACAATCAATAATGTAATAAAAGCTATCTTTATTCTATTCATTTGATTTTTCATATAATCTAATCTCCTTTAATATACTACTATTACGTTTGCAATTAAAGTTACGACATCTTACAGTTTACTTAAGGTTGTATCTTGTGAAGCAGCCACCACAACCAATTAATTGAGCCTTCATTCAACATATGTGTTTCCTCCCATTTTGTCTTGATATAGTTTTTCTCATTCTCCTCAGTTTTCAAACACTTCTGAAAATGATTTTACCCATCTGGCACCTCAGACTATATTACCAAACTTCCCCATTTACAACACTTATTCAGTGAACGGTCAAAAAACACGGTGAACGGTCAATTTTCAGTAAAAAAACATGCAATCATTTGTGACTGCATGTTTTTTATTATTTCTTTATCATTATATCTACAACAAATTTGTTACTCTCTATTTTGTACCTTATATCGCCATCATAACGGTTTACGATATTTTCTATATTTTTAATTCCATATCCATGATTATGCTTATCATCTTTCGTTGTCTCCAGCCTGCCATCACTCAAGGACAGCTTATCATCACCTAAACTGTTACAGACACTTATATACGTATTCATTTTCCCCTGATGGATATCGAATACAATGCTTTTATCTCCGCTCTCCTGTCTATCCACTGCCTCCACTGCATTTTTCAAGAGATTCGACACCAGGATACACAGATCTCGGTCGCCAATTGCAAGCTTATCTGCCACATATCCTGTCACCCGGATATCGCAAGACTCTCTCTCAGGATACAGATAGTAGTTGAGCATGGTATTGACAATCTCATTCCCTACATCATAACTCCTCTTACTTATGTCTGATATGTCATGCATCATTTCACTCACATACTTATCCAGCGCATCATATTCACCGCGGCTGCAAAAGCCTCTTATCTCTGTAAGCTCAGATATGATATCATGCCTGAACTGCCTGGTAGCATTCTCCCTTTCCAGCAGATTCTCAAAATACTCTCTCTGCTGTTCATTGTAACGCTCCAGGCCTTCATTCTCTATCTGATACTCTGTCTTGACATTAAAATAATATATCATTCCAAATATTATGATAAATATCACTATACTCCCCACTGTAGTCACCACAAATCCAGCAGTTTCCACTTTCGGACTTTCCTCAAGACCTATAAAAGAATCAAAGAACGTTGTCATCATCATAACTGCAAATACCGCAGCAGATACCATAACACTTATACGCATCGGAAGAAGGAATGCATCTTTCCTTAATCTGCGCCCCAGCAAAAAGTAGTATATCAACATGATAAGTATAGTTGCTGCTATGCCCATAGCAACAAGGATCCTCTCGTCTGGCATAACCTTGTACTTTATGACAAGTCTTACTATTCCTTCAAACATTTCCAACACCTGATATGCCACAATCATTATATTTAATGCACTTTTAAATGACATGCCGTACAAAATCACTGCCAATATAAATGCATATACCGCCGCCATCAAATTGATGATAAGCTGTGAATCCAAAATTACCGTCAGTGCACACAGCACTGTTCCGGCAACAAGCAATGCACCTCTTAGCTTGTCGCATCTTATCCTGAAACGCTGCCCTCCCAGTACATAAAAATACACAATGTACTCTATCACGATCAGCAGTATAACCATTATGTTATAAGCATACCACCCCATTATCATCACCCCATCATCCGGTCAAAATCAACCATTTTCTGTAATACATCATTATATCTGCGCCTTGCTATAGGCAGTTTCGTATCATCATCCATTACAACACGATACTTTGTGAAACCTTTGACATGCTGCATATTTATGATATAACTTTTGTGTATCTCAACAAACAATCTCTCATCTAGTTCGCTCAGGATGTTTCCAAGTCTTTCTCTGCTTTCATATTGTCTGTCCTGGGTATATATTGCCAGATAGTCTGACTTTGCCTCTATAACACAAATATCCCTCTGCATTATCTCACACTCTGAACCATTATATCTGACCTTAAGATGCTCCTGTCCTGCGGACGATAATGTCACATAATCCAGTGCCTCAAACAATTCATCCACTTCAACAGGCTTTGTCACAAATCTGACAGCCCCGATCAAAAATGCCTCCTTAAACCGTTCTCTTTTACCGGTCAGCATAACAATCGTAAGTTTTCTGTTTTCTTTTCTCAATATCTTTGCAGCCTCTATTCCATCCATTCCAGGCATATCTACATCAAGAAGTACCGCATCCCCATATTCTCCCAGTTCTGTAAGCTCTTTGGCAGAATAACAATCTTCCAACTGTATTTCTATCGATTTATTCCGAGTATATTGAGCTGCATATGCTCGTATGTCCTCATGTATCTGACGCTCATCGTCGCATAGAATTATCTTCATTATTATCCTCAATACCTTATTTCATGTATTCTGACTATTACACGCTGTAATTCAACAAAATATAATTATATACACAAACTAATATATCGTCAATTTGACATTTTCCAAGAAAAAACCGGCGCAGGAGGGAGGTTCCTGCGCCGGTCATCAACACTACGAAATGTATTTAGTCAGCAGACGCATTATATGCGCTTCGCGCGGCGTCTACATGCTTTGTGAAATATTATTCAATTGTTATATACTTTGACTTTGGCTCTTCCGGTTTCTTCTCAATCTTTGGAACTGTGAGCTTAAGCACACCGTCCTCAAACTTGGCCTTGATATCTTCCTGAGTCAGATCCTTGCCGACATAGAATGTTCTGCTACCTGAGCCACTGTAACGCTCCTTGCGGATATACTTTGTCTTCTTATCTTCCTCTGTGGTCTCACTCTTTGTAGAAGCGTTCACGATCAGATATCCATCCTTGAGCTCTATCTTCACATTCTCTTTCTTAACTCCTGGAAGATTCATCTCAACTGTGTAGGCATCCTCGCTCTCGGCTACATCAGCCTGCATAAATCCATTCATCTGAGTCTGCTTTGGTGCTGCATAAGTCCTCTCAGGATATCCAAAGAAATCATCTAAAAAGCTATCTCCAATAATACTAGGCATTAACATAAGTCATCTCTCCTTCCAATATCTATACCGGATATCTCATGACATCTGGTTTCTATATGTTAATAAATTCGATGTCTCTCAAAGGATCGCTTCAAGGCTTATCGTTAATTTCTATTTAGAAGCTCTTTCCTTTGACTGATTATGTTATACCACTTCTGTTAGCACTCGTCAATACCGAGTGCTAATAAATTTTGTGAAAAATTTGTGAAGTCCACTAATTCAGGACTTCACAACCTCACACATAAAACGCCTTTTCATCCTCGAGCCTGAAACATGCAAGTCTTGCGTTCTTTTTCCCTGTATATCTCATCCAGCATCCACAGTCAATGTCATAGAACAAAAAATCTCTCTCCTCATCATACTTACGAAATACCCATCCATCATTATATGCAAATTCTTCCTCTTTGGTCGTAGGAGTATGCCCCGCCACTACCATGCCGTGCATGATGCCGCCATTTGTAAATCCATCACCCCTGGCATTCATATAGAACTCTTCCCTTGAGCTATACATGGCCTTAAGTTCCGGCGTATCAAGCCTCCTGATGTATCCGGCATGGACTATTATGCATGTTCTGCCAGACACTTTCGTTTCATACAGATACGGCATGTTCTTTATCCGGTCCGCCCATGCACATAACCGCGAGAAAGTATATCCGGATTCTATCAGCTCATATACCGTCTCACAGCGGTCAAACTTTACGCTGGCATCTTTTTTCGCAAGCTTTTTCATCGACTGGTACAAAGTTTTCGTGTCCTGCAGGCTATCCCTGTCAAGATCCATTTTGTAGCTGATGATCCTCATCGCCTCTATATTCTGTGCAAAGTCCTCATCGTGATTGCCACGCAGCAGAATGACATTTGGCGGGACATTCATTATCCATTCCAGCACCTCGGCGTTCTTTGATCCCTTATCTATATAATCCCCCGCACATATCAGAGTGTCACTGTCTCCTAAATTTATCTTCTCAAGCATCCGGATCAGTTCGTCATAGCATCCGTGAATGTCCGATATTACATAACTGCCCATATCTGTCCTCCCATATCATACTTCATATCGAACATATACTAGACTTATTTCTGTAAATGTCAACACCATCTGAAAGTAAATTCTGGGTAAATGTCTGGTCAGGACATATAATGCTTGTGCTTTCCAATATCGCCAAATAGCCCAGCGCTCATTCATCAAGCATTAGCTTTCCTTTCTTCGCCTTCAACTTTAATCGTTCCATTTGTTCTTTCTCGATCTGTTGAATACTTTTTTCTGGCGTTGGAAGATCTTCAGGCATCGTGCCACCAATCTTTTCTATGGCAGTGCGCACTTCTTTTCCAACATTATAATGAACTGATGTTGCCTTATCAGCGCCTTGTATTTTGTCTTTCCTCAACTTTTCTTCTGTCTGAGATATACGAAACAAGTTTGCGATCAACTCCGTACTTCCCATATAGTCAAGTATTTTTTGCCCAACTTCTAACTGTTTTCTTGAATGGATATCGTCTACATCAAGTCCTCCATACAGACCCATATAACCTGCATTTTGGAAAGAAGCAAATTCTTCATTTGTTATTACTCCAGCATTATGAGGTTGGTTTCGACGTAATTCCTGCTTCAACGATTTTGCTGACCTCAGCAAAATCGTCAGAAACCCTATGTCCACTATTCTCACATGCAATCATCGCTCTTTTTATTACCTTTTCAAAATTTCTCCACTGTACATAATCAAGTGCCGGGCCAAGTTCTCTCGCACTCCAATATTCACTTCCATCTTCACGAACATGTTTGATATCTTCACAATTACCATAATAATTTTATCATAGTTGCACCTTAACCACTACTTGATTCCCGTATTTTTTATTATTTACGCCATATTTAGCAGTCACAATTACTTTCCTACGTTTTTTCCTGTACCATATAATTCTGACAAATACATACAAAGGAGATCAACTATGGACAACATGCAAACATTGATAAAAAATTATTTGGAATACTGTGGTAAACAGAAATGCCTTGATGAAAAAACTCTGAAAGCGTATAAGATCGATCTAAAGCAATTCTCAGACTATCTTTGCTCATCTGACTTCACCGACGTTTCCACCAGTATATTGGAGGATTACATCGGTGAACTTCATAATAAATACAAGCCCAAGACCGTAAAACGTAAAATTGCATCTGCAAAAGCATTTTTTCACTATCTTGAATACAAAGAATTACTGGATATAAATCCATTTAATAAAATGCACCTTAAGTTTCGTGAACCCGTAATATTGCCCAAAACTATACCTCTTCGCAATGTTGAATCAATTTTGTCTACCATTTATGAACAGCTTAATTGTGCAAAAACCACCTACCAGAGAAGGAATTCTCTGAGAGACGCAGCCGTTATTGAACTTTTATTTGCAACCGGCATGCGAATTTCTGAGCTTTGTTCACTGAAAATCAATGATATCAACCTATACGATGGTTGCATCCTTATATATGGCAAGGGCAATAAGGAACGGCGAATCCAGATAGGAAATACTTCAGTTATAAGTATACTGAGCAAATACAAAGATGATTTTTATTCGGAGATAGCCAATTGCAACCACTTTTTTGCTAACCAATGTGGCCGTCCCCTGACAGATCAGACTGTCCGCAGAATGATAAATAAATATACTTCCATTGCAGCAATTACTCAGCACATTACCCCCCATATGTTCAGACATACTTTTGCAACAAGTCTGCTGGAAGCTGATGTAGATATCCGCTATATTCAGGAAATGCTGGGGCACAGCTCTATCAACATCACCGAGATTTATACTCACGTTGCGCTTGCTAAACAACGAAGTATTTTGGCAACTAAACATCCGAGAAATAATTTTAATATTTAGTTATGGGAGCAAAGCATATTATCCTTCGGGGGATATGCTTTGTTTTTATTTTGCACCTTTAATCAATCTCGGCAGCGGTGGTATTTATACGGATAATAGGTAATTATCTACTACAATCATACAGTATTATATAGTAAAGGAGTTTGCAAATGAAGGAATCGATTATTATCACATACCACAAAAACAAAGATATGCTTTTATATTGCCTTGACCGTATCTTAAAAACCACACCTAATGAGGTGGAAATTCTAATTATTGGTAATAATATCAATAAATCTGAGTTAGATATAGATATTCCAAATTCTAGATGTAAATATTTAAAATATCCTCAAAATTTACAGTATCCTAAAGCACTTAATTTAGCTGTTAAACAGTGTGACAGTGAAATTATTACATTTGTGGATTCAGACATTTTCGTATGGGATGGTTGGTATGAAGCGTTACACAAAACATTTGCAAATTCGGATAAAATAGGAGCTGTTGGTGCAAAATTGATTAACCCGCTTAATAATCGTATTATTGATTTTGGAATTATGTATTCAAAATATAACTCCGCACATACTATGATGGGTTTATTATATAATCACCCATTATCTATGACCGATAGATGTGTCCAAGCTGTTTGTAGTGCTATTATGATGACATCAAAATCCATTTTTGAAAAAGTGGGGGGTATGGATGAAGATATTCCATATTCGTACACAGATTGTGATTATTGTTTTCGCTTAAAGAATAATGGTTTTGAAACTTGGGTATCCGCTAAAGCTCTAGCTTATCATAAGGGAGGAACAGATCCTAACAACTCAAAATCTGCTTTCAGTTATTATAGATTAGATGCAAAAGGTATGTTTGGTATGAAAGATTATTCAAAGATTACCTATGATAATATCGAATGGTATAAAAAAAGTGCATGCTACTTCTTAAAAGAATATCCTTTAGAGGTTCATCAGTTTGTAATGTTAGATTTTTCTACATTATATGACAAGGACTTCTTTCATCAAATGATAAAAGAAGCCCTTGCCATAGACTATCTTGATATTATTGAGAGACCAAATTCCCAAAGGGATGCTAAAGAAATAGTTTTGTATAATGAGGCATCGTTTGAGTTTATTGACCTAGTTTCACCTATTATTTATTTTGTTGATACCTTTGTATCATTGTTTAACAATAAATTATGGTTTCAAATGAGAAATATAAAATATGATATAGTCGTTGATCGTCACGGAAATTTTATGCCGCTTTATTTAATAGCAGAACAAAGATGTTAACTATATCAAAGGCAAATTCAAATGTAAATCACTAGTTCGTTGAATGCCACTAGCCTTAAACTGCTCATTTTCAAACAAAGCTAAAGGCTGGCGACATTCAACAGGAAGAAACGATAAATCGTATCCAGTTTTATATATTCCAAGAACAGTAAAAGTATATTGGATATTTTCTTCTAGCAAATTTTTCTTTATCCAATATCTAGTTGTTTTGCCCTCAGAAAAGTTTTTGTATGCTTCCTTAAAAGAAAAATACACATCGTCTAAATTTTTTCCATAATATGCATTTACGCCTTTCAGTACCAATATATCTCCTAGTATATGATTATTTAACAGTTGTTGCATTTTCAAAACATCCCCTATTATTTTGGTATTATAATAATAACTTTTTTCTGGGGTATGTTGAATATTTGCCATAACTTCAGCCATCATAAAAAAAGTTTTGAAAATAATTGGTTCATGGGAATATTCTCCCTCCTCCAAATATTTAAAAGCATTGGAAATATTTTGGGTAACAAATGTATAATTTTGTTCAATTAGTCCATATTGAACTGATTTTCTATAAAAATTTAATGTTTTTTCTGGTACGCGGTGTGGCATATCTTTCATACATTTATTCCAAATTAAAAATAGTTTTTCTTTATCTTTATAATACCCATAATAATTGTATCCCTCATCAGAATCATTAAGATATTCTATTAAATTATGCTTTTCCACATTAATAATTTGATTTCCATACTGTCTGGATTTTTCCATAAGTAAATTCCTTTTTAGTGCAATTTCATTTTTATAACTTTCAGCATTATATGATATATACCATCTATTATACATAATTGCCTGTAAAACATATAATTCATCCCTATTTTCAATGATATCTGTATATGTATTTTTACATATTTCTAATACATCTTTTATAAATATACGTGCACTTTCATTAAGATGTGTTTGGACCGCAATATCACAACAAAAATGAATAAAAGGACGATAAAATAAAATATCAGTTGATATAGCATCAGGATAGTATGTTTGTATAATGTCAAATATTTCTTTTGAACGCAACCATGCCTTATTTGACCCATCATATTGCCTTATAAATGAACATATATTATGTATATATTTTATATAAATACCTTCATAATTATTATTCTCTAATAATTCTACAAATGCATCTAGTAATGTATTATAAAATATACTTGCTAACCTTTCGGGGAATATAGATGACGCTACCTTAGCTCCAATCTCAACAATTGTATTTTTGTCTTTTTTTATAGCAATTTTATACAATAAATACGGTGTACGATATTTTACTATTGTATTTTCAATTCCTTTCTCCCTTACAAATTTTAAACTATCTAATAAATAAGATGAAAATCTTTCTAGAAAGAACTTTCTAATAATATCATGGTGAAAAATATATATACCTGTATCGTTAACACTTAAAATACTTTTTTTACATAGGAAATTGAGTTCTTCACTTTTTATTCTAAATATATTCTGTAAATTATAATCAAGACATTCAAAAATATATATAATGGATAAAATACACATAAAACGTTCAAACGGTATATTTTTATATACAAATTCAAATTTTTTTTCTAAAACATTCATGATTCCGTTCGAGATATCTGATAGGGCTTTATATTTCTTTGTATTTGAAATTATATATCCTTTTTTTTCTGATGAAATATTTATTATTTCTAAATCTTCAAGATATTTTATGGTTTGCATCAGATTATACGGATTCAAGGAAATTTTATCGATAATTTCAGAAAAATATTCTAAATTTTCATCACTATTAGTTCTTGTCAATTCTTGAAGGAATAAAATACCTTGTTCTCGATCTTTAAATCCATTTAATGAAACAGAAATACAATGTCTTATATTTAAATTAACAATACTGTATAACAATTCGGAGGTTTTTGCAGTCAAATAATCTGTATTAAATACACATACTATTATAGACTGATTTATTGATTGTTGATTTACAGAATACTTAATGTATCTTTCTATAAAATTTTGAAATGCTTTTCCTGAAAATTGAAAGTTATCAATTATTATTGTATTTTTACCTTTTGAAAGCTTTTCAAATAATATATCCTCATATTTATTTAATACTTCTTGTAAATCTTCTTCGGTTGTGCTATTCATAATTACCCTAAATAAACTGGTTGCTTTTTCAATAATGTTACTTTCAGATAAAGTTTTTTCCCTCGAGGAAATAAATATTTTCTCTTCTAATAAATCTAATATTTCATCACTTGGCATTTCATAAAGAAATGCAATAAGCTCCTTAATATAATAATGAGAAGAGTAATTCTCTTGGGCAGAGAGATTAATAATTTCATATCCTTTCCCTAAAAATATATTTTGGCACTCTGTTATTACTCTCGTTTTGCCAGTGCCGCTACTTCCAGATATTACTAACCCTGAAATATAGGGATTGTTTATCAATATCTCTTGTACATCATCCAACAAATTTAAATAATAATTACCTATTAATCTAGTTTGTCCAACCCACTTACATTTTACAGAAATCTTTTTGGACTCCCACTCAAAGCTTTTTCCATTTCGTGCACAAACAAATAATATATGGAAACTTGGAAGCTTTATAATAGGTTTATAAACTATTTGTCTCATATTTAAAGATACAGAACATCCTTCACCTTTTTTTAAACAAGTATGATACCATCTTTTCTTATCAGAGCGTATTGTTTGAAAAAAATATTCAAAATAAAATCGATCAGGATCTTCATCAGCAAATTCAATATAAACATCAACTTGATCTTCATAAAACGCATTGTTTAAGCAAAAAGTCAAAGAAAATGTTTCATTATAATAAATTTTATCAATCGTTTCATAATTTACAAAAACTTCTGAAGCATCATAGATTCTAGAGATTTTATTCTGAAAAAAATAAATATTAATAAATGAATTTTTGTCTATGACTGATTGGCAACTACTCATATATTTAATAGGAGAGTATCGCGCAGGAAGTTTTGACGCATAAGAGCATATAAGTTCATCAATATTTTCACCATCAAAAAAACGAATGGTTTTATGTGTTTTCTCTCCATAAGCTAAAATCTTATCTTTGGCAAATCTATTTATATTGGATCTGCTAAAAAATAAAATTTCATTTACTTCATATATTTGTGCCATAACAAGCGTTGGCGCTAAAATGTTCATTGAAATTGTATTTGAATAATTTTTGCATTCAGCCCATAGATTTTGATCCGATAAATGCAACCAAAAGTCTCTATTATGATCATGACTCCCTCCTGTCTCTCTCCATTTTTTTCCATACATTAAATATAATAAATATCTTACTAATTTTTCAAACTCGCGTCCATTCCCCTTTTCCTTGCCATTTTTATCTTTTTCTATAAATTTTTTCCAATATTCATGTGATAATATTGCCATTATTTTCCTCGCTATTTTTATAATTTTAAATGATAATTACCTATTATCCTTCATTATCTATGATATCATTTTAAGCCTAAGAAATCCATACATTATTCCCACAAAATATTTTTGTTACATATATAATATAATAATCACCCTCATACTCCCCCCCTTCACAGTCAGCATCTACAAAAACATACTTTCCATCCCCCGAATTACGAATTGTGCTTCCATCACATATATGATAAAATTTATTCAGTTAGTATATTCTAACCCAATAGTTAAATTGGATTTGTCAGCCCCACCACTGCGGATTCTAATAGACTGGCATCAAGTTATGGGAGGTAAATGAGATGAAACGGGCATATTCAGTATCGAGCTATGCAAAGCTTTACGAAAAATACTGCAAAGAGAATCTTCCGTCCGAAGCGGATGATATATTCAAAAAGGCTGATGAATATTACAGGGAATTCATGCGCAGGGACATGCCGGATCTCGGCAAGAACATGATGGCGACCAACATGTATGACTGGTTTACCATCGTATCATTCTATGAGGCAAGCGGCCACAGGCTTGACGGCGAGGTTCTTCTCACCATCAAACGGGATGCCGCTGAAAAGATGAAATTCCTTGGGAAAATAGTGAATGGCAACAAAAGCAACTGGCCATATAAGTTATTTGAAAAAACCTATGTGAAGTTCAACAGGATGCAGAAGGAACACCAGGCAAAAGGCGAATGGATGGATAGTTGGAAGGTTGAGATCAACCCGGATGGAAGGACTGAAGGGTTCTGCTTCCATCTGATTGGATGTCCTATAGCGAAGCATGCAAAGGAGCACGGCTATGCGGACCTGCTCCCTTATCTGTGCAGGACTGACCACTACCTTGCGGAGGTCATGCACGCCCGCCTGATCCGTACACAGACCGAGGCTCTTGGCGGTGATTGCTGCGACTACTGGTATGTCGGCGACGAAAGTCCTGCACTGGAGCAGTATAAGGATCTTGAGAAAATATAACTATTCCCACACATGACAAAAAGCAAGCACCTGTTTCTGATATAACGATGCTTGCTTTTTTATTTACAGACCAAACCAATCTAGAACCTCAACCTGTTCAAGATTCTCGTCCGAATGCTCTATCTCCCTGGAATATCTGTAAGAGAGCTCTATGAGATCATCCGCCGACAAAGTCTCACCATTTCTGAGCCATCTAGCCATGAGCAGCATATAGAGTTCAACCGCATGTCCGACGCATGCGTTTACCTTGCCGGATATATTGTCGTCGTACACTGCGCCGAGAAGGTATATCGAGATGAAGTAGACTATGATCTGTTCAAGGAATATGTCCATCGTCATGCGATGCTCACCCTCGATCACATTGTCCTCAGTCACAATACTCTCAGCAATATCCGATTTCTGTCCAAGATGACATCCTGTAACCTCGCAGTTACTTCTCCACCAAGCTTCAAACAGTCTCCGATTCTCCGTAAATGTTTCCTCGCCCCCACCAAACAAAAGCTCTTGCGACTCAATGAGCACATCATCCCAGTCATCATACAGGAGTTCAAGATCTTCGATGAGAAACATAGCCTGTTTCTGAAGTAACATATACTCTTCATGTTCTCCGTGGATCTCCGGCTTATCCTGCTCCTCACACTCATCCCACATGACAAGGTCGCCCTCATCATAGTGTCTCTGTGCCGACGCGCCAATCTGAAGAACTCTCCTGACACGATCACGGATATCTGTGTTTCTGTCCTGAATGATCTTCAGAATCTCCTCCCTTATATCCTCAAGATTCGAGTACAGGAAATAATCAAAGTCATCGAACGCCTCGTCCTCGTCATCTTCCTCAGTCACAAATGTAACCTTATCCGTGATGTTCATCAGTATACGTGCCACCTCAGGACATGAAAGTGATAACGAAACCTCGCGCACATTCTCGAATTCTTCCGTATGTCTCGGATATTCCCTGCAGGTGGTACAAAGGCTTTCCTTACCCATATGTATATACAGATCACACAGCATGTCATCTCGCAAAAATGCACACTTTCCACTTCTGCCATGCCTGAAAACGCCCTCTTTCCAGTTCACTTTCCTGTGAAGCTCCGGTCTGTAATCTCCATCGTACTCCTGATACCTTTCAAGAGAATCGTCATCTATCACTATCTGCCATTTGCCGCAGCATGTGTCCGGGCATTTGTCCGCTATGCAGCTGAATTTCTTATAATAATCCGGGTATGTGTAAATCATATGTACTCCTTTATATATAATCATGCCATTATTCCATTCATCGGCTCTGCAGCACGATCACGAACTTGTTACCGTCCTTTTGGGGAATAACACTCAACATTCCGCCCTGCTTTTCTATGATCTCCCTTGACAGATAAAGGCCTATTCCAACACCATCCTTGTCACCGGAATTTCTGCCACGGTAAAACCTCTCAAATATATGTGTACGCTCATCCTCTCCTATTGGTTCATTCTCATCTGTCACACTGATTTCAACCGTGAGCCCTAGTTTTCTGACCGACAGGACTATCTCACTTCCAGTTTTTCCGTATTTTATCGCATTATCCAAAAGATTGAAACACGCTTCCGCAGTCCATCTTCTGTCATGCTGTATATCACATTTCACCTGTTCATCATATCTGATAGTTATACCGGCATTTTTCGCACTCACATATACATCTTTCACTGCCTGCAGCACAGTGTCATTTATACTCTGGCTTTTCACGTCGAGATTGATAAGTCCGCTTTCCAGTCTGGATACCTTTTTCATACTCTCCGAGAGAAATGACAAGCGATCCACCGCCAGTTCAAGGACTTGCAAGTACTAAGTACGCTCATCATCACTTATATCCGGATTTTTTAGAAAATCCGTGTACATCCTCAGGTTCGATATCGGTGTCTTCAGTTGATGGGAAAGATCCGATACCAGCCCCTTAATATTCTCATGCTCCAGCCTCTCTCTGGAATTCTGAAGCTTCAGTGCATCGATTATCTTGTCAACCTTGCTCTGCAGCCTTGATACCAGCGAATCCTCATATTCCGGAAATACCTGCTGCCGTTTCAGCTCAGAGAGATTGTCCAGAAGATCCGACATAGCTGCCACGACCTCCGAAATAAAGTCATCATCTGCCTTCTGCAGCAGCCTTATGACAACAAACACAACTACACCACACGCCAGTGCACCTATGGCCGCAAGTATTTTTCCTGAACATACATACTCAAATACTGCTAAAAACACAAACAAAAGAAGTGAGCATACATACAGCATCCTCACTCTCTTCGTATATTTACCATAGTTTTCAATATATTTATCCATATTATCTCTGTTATATACCCCTGCCTATGTCTCGCCAAATGTATATCCAATTCCAAACACCGTGATCACGTACTCCGGATTGCCGGCATCCTTTTCTATCTTCTGACGCAGTCTTCTGATATGCACATTCAGCGTGTTCTCATCCACATAATTTTCATTGTCATCCCAAATCTTCTGTATGATCATATCCCTTGTGAGAACACGCCCCTTATTTTTTATCAGCAGTTCCAGTATCCTATGTTCCGTAACGGACAGCTTTATCGGTTCATCCGATATGTACACCTGCATCCGCTCAAAGTCAACACTCATATCCCCATAATGAAAACGTTCGCGCTTTACCCCATCCAGTGCATTTTCACTTCTTCGAAGGACTGCCTCTATCCGCTGATACAGAAGTTCCACGGAAAACGGCTTCGCTATATAGTCATCGCAGCCGGCCCGGAACCCCTCTATCATATCAGCCTCCGTATCTCTTGCCGTGAGGAAGATGATCGGGACCTTTGTGCTTTTTCTCAGTTCTCTGCAATAGTCAAGACCCTTTCCATCGGGAAGGTTTCTGTCAAGCAATATCAGATCGAAACCATGTTCCAGACAGCCATCCGCCTCCTTGCATGAGTACGCAGTTTCAACTTCGTATCCCCTCTTTTCAAGGAATAGCTTTACACCTCCACATATGATCACATCATCCTCCACGACCAAAATACGTTTCATACTTTCTCCTATCAATTACATGCTGATTCCATGTCATTTTCACGACTCCCGGTCTGCCAAATTACATGCTGATTCCATGTCATTTTCACGACTCCCGGTCTGCCAAATATCTATGATGCTTCTCTCAGCCGACTTGTCACCGTATCTTTTGTCACAAGTCTGAACACCATCGCCGGAACCACAATGCATATAGCAAACAGCACAACAACGACTCCGGCAACAAGTACATACGGATAATGAAATACTGCATAATCGGCTATATTCACACTTAGCCGGCCAGCTCCATACATCATAAGGCTTCCAAGCGTCACAATAAGTACTGTTGTTATAATACCATAAAACATGCCTTCGTACATAAGCATATTACGTATCTGCCTCTTTGTCATTCCAACGCTCTCAAGCACTGCCAGTTCCAGTTTTCTCGTATATACACCGGTGATCATGACATTGATATAATTCACCACTCCGATAAGTATCAATATGATCGACATTCCACCACCTATCACCTCAAGCGACAGCATAGACTTCTTGAATTCCGAGCCCTCCACCGACTTGATATCACTCCCGGCTATGACTGGATTTTCCTTTACGATGCGCTGTACATATGGTGTCACTTCTGATCCTTTTCCTTTCTCCGCATCTGCTATGATGCATGATATCGCCGCATCCGGAAACAGATCATCCATCACCGCATCACTCACAAATATCGCCTCCGGAGCTCCACCAAGTACCCAGTAATATCCGGCGGTGATTGCTGACTGCTCTGTTCTCATCATGGCTGCACCGACTGAGATCTGTCTCTTCCTGCCCGTCTGGTCATTTACAAGTGTCAGAGTCTTATCCGTCATCCGCTCCGACGCTGATATGGAATCTACATAACCTATCAGACATACCTCTCCTTTTTCGAATGCATCTATATCAATCTTCTGTCTGGCAGTTTTGTTGTAGAGCTTTATCATATCTGAATTGACCGATATCAGCGGTGCCCCATACTGTGCCTCACTGTTGGTCGTTGTCTCATAAAATATCGCAAGAGATTCCGGGTCATCCTCGGTCTCAATAAACGGTGCATAAAGTTCAGCATCAAATGGCAGTCTTACATTTGCGCTTCTGTCCACCTCTACAGTACCCATACCCGGAATGTTTCGCATCTGATCCGCGATATCTGCCATGGTCGCCTGAGGCTTAGAGTTATCTGATTCTCCGTCGCCATATAGCACATAATCATTGTGAATATAGTGCTCTATATAACTGTCCGCATCCATGCATGATATAAATGTATTCACACACAGAAATGTAACTGAACCCATGAATATTGATGCGAACACAAGTATACTTCTCTTTTTTTCACGAAACACATTCCTCCATGCCATCTTCCAGGGCCTTCCTCCACTGGTGGACTTATATCTTGTTCCCGATATATTTCCAGCATATTTCATAGCATCGATTGCAGATATCTTCCCGGCATATTTTGCCGGTTTCCTTGCACTTATAAATACAGTTGCAAATGCAAATACCACGGAAAATACATATATTCCCGGATTGAAACTGACCGCCGATGAAAGTGCAGCTTCCCTGTCTATCGACAGCATGTTCATAGCAAGAGGAACAACACCAAATGACACCGCCGTTCCAAGGAGTACACCTATCGGAATTCCTATACAAGCCAGATATAATGCCTGTTTTTTCACTATCTTCTGTATCTGGGACATCGTGGCTCCGATGGTCTTCAGCATTCCATAGAATCTTATATCCTTTGTGACAGATATATACATTACATTATATATAAGAAGATATCCACTAAGGAGTATCATAAGAGCTATAATGCCTATACTTATAGCTATAAAAACACGGTTTGAACCATTTTCAGACTGAACATCATATTTCACTTCAAACTTCTGATCCTGCCTCAAAGTAACATTTTTCTCAAGTTCATCTTGGAGTTTATCACCCTTGCCCTCCTTTGCGGAGATACTGACACGTCCATCCTTCTGCATATCTATTCCCTGGGAATCCACATATTTCTTTGACACCAGGCATACACTGCTCTTGGCAAATCCTGTGTACCAGCCTGAGAGCACAAAATTTTTCCTCTCACCATCCATGACCAAAGTAACGTTCTGACCTACCTTTGGCGACGTGATACCCATATTGCCAAGTATCTGCTTTGTGAGCATTATCTCATTCTCATCCTTCGGATAACTGCCATTTATATCGGTTATGGCAGGTTTCAGATTCTCATTAAATTCCGTATCATCATCATACTGAAGCAGATAACTGTACTCGCCTGATTCCGTGCTTACCGTCTGTGCATCAATCTGTATTCCCGCCGCAAGAAGTGACGGACAGGACTTTATATCTGTTATCTGATTCTCAGATGGATGCTCCATATATATAGAAGATCTTGTCCCCTGAAGTCTGAGCTGCATCTGGTTAAGATTTTTAGCTATGGAAAATCCCAATGTAAATACAGCCGTGTACATGAATGTTGTGAGAACGATCGCCAGAATAACAATTACATTTCGCACTTTATTCTGCTTCAACATTCGATGATATATCCTGCTCACTGCCGCCTGGTTATTGTTTCTAAGCATCCTTCTCACCCCCATTTGCCCCATCTGGTACTCCTGCTGAGAATATCCTGCCATCTTCGATCCGGATCATCTGGTCTGCCATGGTTGCTATCTCTTCATTATGAGTGATCATCACTATCGTCTGTGCAAACTCTTTACCAGTCAGCTTTAACAGTGCAATGACATCCATGCTGGTCTTGCTGTCCAGATTGCCTGTCGGCTCATCAGCCAATATGATAGAAGGTTTTGCTGCCAGCGCTCTGGCTATCGCAACCCTCTGCTGCTGGCCTCCTGACAGCTGGTTCGGCATAGAAAATTTCTTTTCCGATAAGCCGAGCACATCCATAATTTTATCTACATACGCAGTGTCTATCTTCGTTCCATCCAGCTCGATCGGAAGCACTATATTCTCGTACACATTTAATATCGGCACCAGATTGTAATTCTGGAAAACAAATCCTATCTTTCGTCTTCTGAATATCGTAAGTGCCTCATCGTCCATTTCAAAAATAGCTTTGCCGTCCAGTATAACATCTCCTGATGTTGGCCTGTCGAGACCTCCTAAGAGATTTAGAAGTGTTGACTTTCCGCTTCCCGAACTGCCTATGATAGATACAAATTTTCCCTCTTCAATATCAAGTGACACATCTGTAAGCGCATGCACGACATTGTCTCCTGTTCCGTATGTCTTTGTAAGATTGTGGGTTGATAATATATTCATGATACCTCTTCCTTTTCATTTTCTTGTCTGATCTATTTGATGATTTTATTCTAACATCCACATCTTACAATCTTATTACGTTTAATATTAAGATTTAGTGGTCACTGCTTACATTATCAATATATTAAAAGACCCAGCCCCTGTTAATAAGAGACTGAGTCTTTGATTACTATCCATTATTTATGTCTGTTTCTATACTCCGCCTACAAGTTGGCTGCCAGCACCTGCTCCATAACCTGGAGCACTCCCCGTTCCTCATTGGATGGGGCGCGGAACCTTGCAAACTTCTCCATGCCAGGCTGCGCATTTGCCACGATATAGCTGTAGTATACCGTCTTCAGCATCTCCGCATCGTTAAAGTTGTCGCCGAATGCCATCATCTCGCTGGTATCGATACCAAGAAGTTCCCCTATCTTTCTCATGGCCATTCCTTTATTGATACCTTTATTCATGATGTCGATCCATTCTCTTCCGCCCACAGTGACTGAGAAGTTATCCCCAAAACGTGGCGTATAGATCTCTTTGTACTTCACAGCAGCATCCTTATCCGGAGCAAATATCGTAAACTTATTGGCCTCGACGTCAAGGCTTCTCATATCATCAACAAACACAAGATTACTGAGAAATGCTTTGAAAAACTTCGCATACTTCTCGTATTTTTTCAGGACATATGCTCCGGATAGGGCACACAGTACAGCAACACCATCCGTCTCGTCTTCCACAAAGCGTATCATACTCTGGTACTCTTCCACATCCATCAGGCTCTTATATATGATCTTGCCGCAATTGGAAATAGCCGCACCGTTATCACCGATGACCACCATCTTATCCATCTTGTCTCCGAACATGTCCCTCAGGGTGTACATAGGTCTTCCGCTGGCTACAACAAAACGAATCCCCTTCTCATCCAGCCTGTCAATGTAATCAAAGAAACCATCCGGGAGTTTTCCATTCTCCATAAGCAGTGTATGATCCATGTCGGATGCAATTAATTTTACGTTCTTCATGACTTCACTTTCCTTACTTAAATAATAATGCACAATTCTTCTCCAGATCATACTCCCTTGTATAACCGTCATCATCGTACAGCATATAACTGCTGTTCTTATAACCGATCAGCTGCATTGTGGTCTTGTCAATATCAGCAACGCACTCCGCCACATCCACGACAGGTATACATTTGCCACTTCTTACAAAAAGGATAACTTCATTCAAAGGTACCTCAACAAAGTGATGTCCCGCAGGCATCTCCGTCTGCTCCACTGAGCCATCTGCCGTAAACCTTACAAGCATCATATTCTCTGGCAGATACACATATCTTCCGATGGCATTCTGCGTGTAAACCGGTGCGATCATGATCTCATTTCCAAGCATGAGCTGATCCTCAACATGAGCCGCAATCCTATCATCTGGATATTCAAATGCCAGTGGCTTGAACATCATGTCGTCCGTCAAGGCCGCCTTCATGTACTCGCTGTATATATATGGAAGCAATCGGTAACGGACACCGATCACATTCCTGAAATCTTCTATATGCTCAAACTGATAGCACTCCTGATTTCTTGTGCCCTCACAAGAATGGTCACGCATGAGCGGAGTGAACACACCGAGTGCGAGCCATCTGAGAAGAAGATCCCTTGAAGTATCACAGCCAAATCCGCCGAGATCCGCGCCCGTATACAGGAAACCGCACATATTCATGGACGGAAGCATCTTGATGTTGAGCAGGATGTGTGACCACCACGATTTGTTATCGCCCATCCAGACGCCGCCATAACGATGCATTCCTATATAAGACGATCTGGAGAACAAAAGTCGTCTCTCATCTGGTGAGATCTCGCGAAGCGCCTCGCCTGCCGCCCTTGTCATGTTATATCCAAAGAGGTTATGAACCTTGTCGTGACGCACCATCTCACCATCCACATTGTGATACATAGATGCGTAATCCTTCGGATTGTTGCCAACACCTGCCGCCATACCCGAGATGCCCCAGACATCGTCCACAGTCTCGTCCTTCTCAATGAACTTCTTCATAGCTTTCTTCAGCTCGCTCACGCCCTCCGGGGTGAAGAAGATCGCCGGCTCATTCATGTCATTCCAGAAGCCCTCTATACCTGCATCCGTGAGGATCTTATATTTTGCACCGAACCAGCGTCTCGCCTCAGGGTTCAGCACATCAGGGAAATGCGTATATCCCGGCCATACCGCCGCAACGAAATCACTTCCATCTGCTCTCTTACAGAAGTAGTTATTTGCCACGCCCTCCTCATACACATCGTAGCCTTTCTCTATCTTTACTCCGGCATCGATGATTGGGATCAGGCGTATATTATCCTTTTTCAGATTCTCCACATACTCCGAAAAATCGCCAAAGTCGTCATTTATGGTGAAATCCTTATAGCTGTCCATGTAATCTATATCCATGTAGACCATATCGATCGGGATGTGGTTCTCTCTGTATTTTCTCGCCACCGTCTCAAAGTCCTCCGGTGTCTTGTATCCCCAGCGACTCTGTCCAAATCCAAATGCAAACTTTGGCGGGATATAACTCCTTCCGATCATCTTCCTGAACTGCTTTGTGATATCATATGGGCTGTCACCTGTTATCACATAGATATCCAGATCTGCGCTGTCACAGAAAATGTGCAGCTCATCGCACTTCGTATATCCCACGTCAAATGTGATCGTGGATGGATAGTCAAAATACAGGCCAAATGTCTGCGCTCCTGAAACTATAATAAAGTTGTGTGATGCATACAGTGAGTATACATCCTCGTGATGATGCGGATTGTCTGCATTGTTGCTTATGTACTTGTAGCCTCTCTTGTTGATTCCTCTGTTCGCCTCGCCAAGGCCATACACTATATCACTGTCCTCAAGACCAAATGTGTACGAAAATCCGGCTGTTAAGTCTATATTGCCGTGATCTGGCTGTCCTTTTTCTGCTGCGATATCTACCACTACTGATTCTGTCTGAAATGGCTTTCCGTATGTATACTTCTTTATCATGCTGTCACCTCTATGCATCTCTCTTCTTCCTTCTGTATCTCTTTTTCTTCTTCCGAACCGTCTTGCCGCGCTTTGCCGCCTGGGCTTTGCGGAATTCCTGTATCTGCTTGATCATGGCCGCATAGTCCCTCTCGAACAGGATCTCACTTATCTCATGATGCACGATCTCCGCCGGAAGTCTGTCCACTATGAGGGTTCTCACGAAGTCCTTGCTCTTGCCCTTATACATCGGCAGACTGTAGGTCTCCTGAATATGCGCAAGCTCCGGTCTCCAAAGTATTCGGATGGTGCGCAGAATATCCGCTTTGGGATTGGTCTGCATCTCTCGCACTACATAGAAGTCTATCTTATGCGTCACTTTATCAGATGGATCAGTTGTGCCTCCACCAATTGCTTTGCCACCCATATTCACATCTGCATTTTCGCCTGCATCTGGCTTGCTGCCCGTATCATATTCTTCAACAGATATGATCCCCCAGTAGTCCGGCACATGCTCAGCCACATGACTTGCGTGTGTGCTTCCCACCACAACGATATTCTGATCAAAATACAGATCATAATCCGCAACCTGTCTCTCAAGCCGTGTGTATGTATCCGCGTCACTCTTTATCTCGATTCCAACTATCTTGTCCGGGATGACCATTACCACATCCGCACGGGAACTGCCCACAGTCTTTTCCTCAAGGATCCGCACCTTTCCGTACCTCTCCTCCAGAAATTCAAATAAAGGCTCGCGTATATCTTTATCTAATAACATCTTTCCCTCCAAAAATCAATTGATTTAAGTAATCTTCATATGTGATTTTGTGCTATATAAAAAATCAAGGCAGTGAACTTTTAAAGTGAGCTCACTGCCCTGATTTCTTAAAACATATATTATCCCATATCACCAAAATTCATTAAATCAGTACCAGATTCCGGCAATATCTCTATCAGCCTTTATTCACTAGTTCTGCGAACTTCTTAAGTGCTTCCTTAGCCTCCGGTGAAATATTCCTTGGAACTGCAATTCTGACTGTCACATAATGGTCTCCATGGGTATTACCGCCTCTCGCCTGAACACCTTTGCCACGAAGCCTTATCTTGCTGCCCGACTGTGTTCCCGGAGCTATCTTACACTTTACATCTCCAAACATCGTGTGGACGAGAAGTTCTCCTCCGAGAACAGCCACATCAAACGGTACAAGGGCTGTGGTGTAGATATCCAATCCTTTTCTCTCATACCCGGCCTTGTCCCGGATATTTACCTGTAGGAGCAGATCGCCTGGCTGTCCTTTGCCTGTTCCGGGATAACCCTTGCCGGCAAGCCTTATCACACCGCCATTGTCTATACCTGCCGGTATGTGCACTTTAAACTGTGAACTTCCACCACGTCCATCGTTGAATGACAATGTCTTATCACATCCATAGACAGCCTCGTCAAAGTCTATCGTGACACTTGCCTCCATATCTCTGCCTCTGGCATTGAAGTTACCGCTAAAGCCGCCGAAACCGCCTCTCTGTGAGCGACCTCCTCCTCCGCCAAAAAACGAGCCAAATATATCGCCAAACATATCTCCGAAGTCTCCACCTTCAAAGTGGAATCCTCCGCCACCAAATGGATCTCCTCCTGCAGCTCCACCTGAGCCATCAAAAGCAGCCATTCCAAATTGATCATACATCTTCCTCTTCTCAGCATCAGACAGTACCGCGTAGGCCTCAGAAGCCTCTTTAAACTTCTCTGCAGCTGACGCATCGCCAGGATTCGTGTCCGGGTGGTATTTCTTCGCCAGGGTTCTATATGCTCTTTTTATCTCAGCGTCTGTGGCTGTCTTCTTGACGCCGAGAACTTCATAATAATCTCTTTTTGAAGCCATGATTCCTACCTCCCGATAAGCCTATGTATAGTTTAACACTATCTGTCAAGTGATTCCACATTTTTAATGTCAAAATAAGCACATATATTATGAAATTTTTTAGGCACTTTTATATAATTGATAACTAATTGATCAGCTGTAATATGCCATATAGATTTCCGAAGTTTACAAATTATCCCTGCAAGCGGCAAAGTCATGTGCAAACACCGTCTTTGGCACGTTGCACGCAAAAAAAGCACCTCCACCGATATTTGATTCATTCCGTCAGTGGAGATGCCTTCGTATGGCTAATACCATATATGTTATATGCAAAATGTGCTACTTCCTTGCAACATATTCTGTATAACATTCATTTTACTTATATTATCCTACTGCTTTACGTTGAAAGCCTTGATTCCAGGATATACCGCACAGTCACCAAGCTGTTCTTCGATTCTAAGGAGCTGGTTGTACTTTGCAACTCTCTCTGATCTAGAAGGGGCGCCTGTCTTGATCTGGCATGTATTGAGTGCTACTGCGAGATCTGCGATAGTTGTATCTGCTGTCTCACCTGATCTGTGTGATGATATTGCTGTGTATCCAGCCTTATGAGCCATCTTGATAGCCTCAAGTGTCTCTGATACTGAACCGATCTGGTTGAGCTTGATAAGGATACAATTTGCACATCCCATCTCGATACCCTTTGCAAGTCTCTCTGTATTTGTAACAAACAGATCATCACCAACAAGCTGAACCTTGTCTCCAAGTCTTGCTGTGAGCTTCTGCCAGCCTTCCCAATCCTCCTCATCGAGACCGTCCTCGATTGAGATGATAGGATACTTCTCAACAAGCTTTGCCCAGTGCTCGATGAGCTGCTCTGCTGTGTACTCTGTTCCAGCCTTTGGAAGCTTGTACCAGCCCTTGCCCTTCTCGCTCTTCCACTCTGATGAAGCAGCGTCCATAGCGATCTTGAAGTCCTTGCCCGGCTCATATCCAGCCTTCTTTACAGCCTCGAGGATTGTCTCGATAGCCTCCTCGTCAGACTTGAGTGCCGGAGCAAATCCACCCTCATCACCTACTGATGTGGCAAGACCTCTCTCCTTGAGGATACCTGCAAGTGCATGGAATACTTCTGCACACCATCTCAGACACTCCTTAAATGAAGGAGCGCCAACCGGCATGATCATGAACTCCTGAACGTCAAGTCCTGATGACAGAGCATGGCATCCCCCATTTACGATGTTCATCATCGGAACCGGAAGCTTGTTTCCTGAGATTCCGCCGAGGAATCTGTAAAGAGGAATGTCAAGTGAGATTGAAGCTGCTCTTGCCGCTGCGATTGAAACTGCAAGAATAGCATTTGCTCCGAGTTTTGACTTGTCCTTTGTTCCATCTGCCTTGATCATCGCTGCATCTACTGCATATATGTCAGACGCATCCATTCCTGTAAGTACGTCATTGATTGTTGTATTTATATTCTCTACTGCCTTCTGGACACCCTTGCCAAGGTATCTTGATTTGTCTCCGTCACGAAGCTCAAGCGCCTCAAACTCACCTGTGGAAGCTCCACTAGGTGCAGCCCCGCGGCCTACTGTTCCATCTGCCAGATATACCTCTGCCTCAACTGTTGGATTTCCTCTTGAATCAAGGATCTCTCTTCCTATTACCTTTTCGATCTCAAGATAATTCATCATTTTTATATTTCTCCTTTCCTTGTATCGCCCCCTCCCTTTCGGTCGGCGGCAGTTCGTCGGTGCATTCCGATATGTACCCACAGGGCACATGGCACCTCCTCTTTCCTTGTATCGCCCCCTGCCGTCCCTCCGATTCAGCAGACTGCAGAGGGTACATAAGCTCACATGATTTACGGTGTTAGTTTAATCTAACCAACCTATAAAATCAACATTTGTAATTGTGGATATTTTATCATTTAACGTAATAGCCGGGGGACGGAGGTACCTGTCCCCTTTGCCAATGTGGAGATTTTTTAGTTAGCCAAGGGCTACGTCCAGCACCATCATCAGTGCAAAGCCAACCGCAGCTCCGATGGTTCCTATGTTGCTGTGATCCCCCGCCTGAGACTCGGGTATGAGCTCCTCGATGACAACATAGAGCATGGCTCCCGCCGCAAATGCAAGAAAGTACGGAAGAAACGGCGTAATCTGCACCGCCAGAAGTGCCGTGAGGAATCCTCCAAGCGGCTCTACCGCACCTGACAGTGTTCCATACAGAAATGCCTTCTTTTTGCTCATGCCTTCACCCACAAGTGGCATGGACACGATTGCTCCCTCAGGAAAGTTCTGTATGGCGATTCCTATCGAGAGCGCAAATGCTCCAGTGATCGAAACTCCCACATCGCCCATGGCTGCTCCTGCATACACAACCCCCACCGCCATTCCCTCAGGGATGTTGTGGAGTGTGACCGCAAATATCATCATCGTGGTCTTCTGCAATTTTGCTTTAACTCCCTCCGGCTTATCACTCTCCAAATGCAGATGCGGTATCAAAGTATCAAGAACCAGCAGAAACACTATTCCAAGGGCAAATCCGATAAGCGCAGGCACCCATGCAATCTTTCCCTGTGCCTCCGCCATGTCTATGGACGGCATGAGCAGCGACCATATGGATGCCGCAATCATGACTCCCGCTGCAAATCCCAGCAGTGCTTTCTCCACCATCGGAGATATTTTTTCTTTCATAAGAAATACCATAGCCGCTCCAAGGGTCGTTCCGGCAAATGGTATAAATAATGTTACAAATTCAGCCATTCAATCACCTCTTTATAATATGTAATATCTTTTATTTTATACATATTCATTTTTTTAATCCTGTGCACATTTCCGACTTAAATATATTTAAAATATATTTAGAAAAAAATTTGCAAATTTTTGTCATATCGATCCATAAATCATGTCGCAAATTGCATTTACAATTTAATTTAACGGCAAGCCTTTGTCAACACAAGTCCACACACATGATACAAGTTATCAACAAGCATCACAAAGTTATCAAAAATTATTGCATTTTATCCACATATAACTGTAATTTTGCAACACAAATTTATGGTGATATTTTGTCAATACATGTTATAATATGAGCTGTCATTAAATTTCAGGATCAGTGTGTAGATGAAAATAAAAATGGGGATAAATATGAAAGAAAAAGAACTTCTGACTACCACGCGATTCTAGCCGATTCATCTTATTTGCTTAATAAAACATTTGACATAACGACTTATTGAAAGCATAATATCAAAAATTGACATTTTAAAATATTATTAAAAAGCAATTTAAAAAGAAATTTTAAAAAGAATTTTTGAAAAGAAATTATTAAAGAAATAATTCCAAGGGGAAAAACCATGAAAGAAAATTTACAATTAACAACTTTATTGGATATCTTAGATCAGCAGAAGCTGGTGACAGATTACTCAGAAGATTGCAAGGATATCTCACCTACACATATAACCATCAATTCCAAGGATGTTGTTCCGGGCACATTCTTTGTGTGCAAGGGTGCTTCTTTTAAAGAAGAATATCTGAAATCCGCCATCTCACAGGGTGCTATCGTATACCTGTCACAGCAGAAGTATGACGGAGTAGACATTCCATATATAATAGTCAGTGATATAAGAAAGGCCATGGCTCTAGCTGCAAGATGGTTCTTCGGCAATCCTGGCGACAACCTTACCAAAGTCGGTATCACCGGAACAAAGGGTAAGACCACTGTCACATTTGTCATGAAGGATATACTGGACAAGTACACTGATAACAGATGTGCTGCATTCTCAACACATGAGATAGACGTAGGAACAAAGGTATTTGAAACCACACTCACCACTCCGGAGCCTATCGAACTTCAGACATACTTCGACATGGCGGTAAATGAAGGATGCACTCACTGTATCATGGAGGTATCATCCCAGGCCATGAAGATGAACCGTATCTACGGAGAGCACTACAAGGTCGGAGTATTTACCAATATCGACTACGATCACATCAGCCCGACAGAGCACGCCTCCATGGAGGACTATCTTGGATGCAAGGTATCCTTCCTTAAGCAGTGCGACAACGTTGTGCTGTACAGTGACACAAGATATTTTGAAACTATATATAATGAAGTAAGGGACAAGCACGTTGTTGTATATGGAAGCAAGGAATCTGTAGAAAAGCTCATGTCAAGGGATGACGATTTCTTTGAAAAGGATACTGAATTCGCCAGCATCCACAATGAAGACCTCACAGACCATAACAGCTACTTTGAGCTTATATACGGAGGAGAGAACAGAGCGTACAACACCAACCTTATAGGTGACTACAATGTGGAGAACATCGTTGCGGCTATCATCTCGTCTCTGCTCATCGGCATTCCAAACGAACAGATCAGAAGCAGTATCAGAGACATATACGTTCCAGGACGACTTCAGGTATATCACTGGAAGGATCGTACATTTATGATTGACTACGCCCACAACTATATAAGCATGTACAGACTGTATGAGATGGTTAAAAAAACCATGAAGCCAAAGTCAATCACCGTCGTATTTGGCTGCGGCGGCGAGCGTTACAAGAAACGCCGCGAAGACATGGGCAGACTTGCTGAGCAGTATGCCGACAAGGTCGTTCTCACCATGGAGGATCCTGGTTTTGAGTCCTGTGAGGATATCTGCAAGGAGATCAAGCAGTACATCACAAAGCCATGCTATATAATTGTCGACAGAGAGGAGGCTCTGACGCGAGCACTCGATGAGGCTCAGCCTGGCGAGCTTGTCATCACAACAGGAAAGGGTATCGAGAGCACCCAGAGGATCAATGGCACATTTGTACAGTGCCACTCTGACGCACAGGTTATTGAGCATTGGTTGACGGAGCATCCGGAGAAGTAAGGAACGGACGGTAATCAGTCCTTCATCTGTATTCAGTTCATGAAAAAAGAGATGTATGTTGTGTATGTGCTATCACGTTTGACTGCTATGGCTTCACTACCGATAGCCCATACACAACATACATCTCTTTTATTATAGTTTTTGAAGCAGATGAATGGCTGATTACCTGTGTTTTGACTGAACATTAGATATGCAATGATAAACCACAGGTTTATTGCCTTTCTTGCGGCTCAGCTTATAATGAATAGTAGAAACGGTGCGAAAGCGCTGTTATGCAGGTGACATGAGTTGCCTATCAGACTGACGTAAACTTAATAGTCGTAGCAGGCTGTAGAGTGATGATGCGTGTGATGTTCCGGGAAACAGTGCATGGCTGAGCTTTATAAGGGTTGTTTGTTTACCAAAACCCGGATAGGCAGAGATGCCGAAAGAAAACATTCAGGGAGTTCTACTAAGTAGAACTCCTTTTTATCTGTTATCTTCCACCACTTTCTCCCTCATCTTCGGATCGAATTTCCCATTTCGGATCATTGCTATCTCCCGTTTGAACGGCTCGTAGCTTTTCTTGCTGTTTTCCGGGTCTTTGATGTATGGGGATTCCAGGATCTTTGGCACTTCCATGAAGTCCGTGTGGTTCATGATGTACATAAGTGGCTCGAAGCCGATCTTGCCAAATCCAAAGTTCTCATGTCTGTCCTTTGCAGCTCCCGGCTCGTTCTTGCTGTCGTTCATGTGGAACACGGCTATCTGATCTTTGCCGATGAGTCTGTCGAACTTCTCCATGACACCGTCAAAGTCGTGTATTATGTCGTACCCCGCATCGCTAGTGTGGCAGGTGTCAAAGCATACTCTGAGCTTGTCATTGTAGTTAACGCCATCATATATGCGTGCCAGCTCCTCGAAGTTTCTTCCAATCTCACTGCCCTTTCCCGCCATGGTCTCCAGAGCTATGTGGCATGCGGTGTCCGCGGCCAGGACTTCATTCAGACCCTTTACTATGCTTGCAATTCCCTTGTCCACGCCCTCTCCAACATGTGATCCAGGATGAAGGACTATCGTATGTGATCCCATAGCCGCAGCTCTCTCTAATTCCTTTGCAAGAAATTCAACTGCTATCTCATATGTTGCAGGATTTACGGTATTTGCAAGATTGATTATGTATGGTGCATGGACCACGAACTCCTCTATGCCGTGCTGCGCCATGAGTTCATGAGCTTCCTGTATCTTCAGCTCCGATATATCCTTGCGCCTCGTATTCTGCGGTGCTCCAGTGTATAGCATAAATGTATTTGCCCCAAATGATACAGCATCCCTAACGGAGCCAAGCATCATATCCTTGCCTGACATGCCTACATGACATCCCAATTTCAACATATTTTTTCCCTCCGGTTGTATTTTTCTATTTCTCTGTGTAATAATCTGCCTATCTCAAACTAATCCAGCCTATTTCTAACTACCACACATGTCACAGTTTCTGTTTTTGCTGAATTTAAATAAATAATAGTGTATAATTTTCATATGTTTCCATCAACTCACATACGATCTGATATTTTATTCCTATCAGATGCACAATTCCTATTATAAACATCTTACTACAAAAAAGGGAGTGAACTATTATGATTTTAAAAAATGTACTGATCGTGGTTAAAGATATTGAACGATCAAAGAAATTCTACAAAGATATCTTTGGGCTGGATGTAATATTGGACAACGAAGGAAATGTTATATTAACTGGTGGTCTGGTGCTTCAGGACTACTCCATCTGGACCGATTTTATTGATGCTCCTGTAATATCTCACAATAATGCATGTGAACTCTATTTTGAAGAACCCGACATCGAGGCATTTGCTCTGAAACTGGACAAGAGTCCTTATGATATACATTATGTAAACAGATTGATGACTCACTCATGGGGACAGCGCGTTATCAGATTCTATGATCCGGACGGAAACCTGATCGAGGTTGGCACACCTTAAACGGAAAGTATTTTGCCTATACCCATTCCTATCATTTCATGTTACAATTAATTATTACATATCATAGGCTGTCGTTTATGATACATGCAGGGGCTTATGCGTCTGCTCTACTACCACAATTGGAGGACAAATATTTATGAGTAACACAGGAAGAACCTGTAAGGTTCATTACACAGGAACATTTAACGACGGAACCAAGTTTGATTCATCATATGACAGAGGCGAGCCAATCGAGTTCGTATGCGGCGCAGGTCAGATGATACCTGGATTTGACCAGGCTGTTGAGGGTATGAATGTCGGCGACATAATCGATGTTCATCTCCGCCCAGAAGATGCATACGGAATGCCTGATCCAGAAGCCATCATCAAGGCTCCTCTTGCAGATATGCCTGGCGCTGAGAATCTTGAGGTCGGCAATCAGGTATACCTTGCCAATTCCATGGGACAGCAGTTTCTTGTGAAAGTTATTGAAAAAGATGATGAATCCATCACATTTGACGCCAATCATGAGATGGCTGGCAAAGAGCTGAACTTTAAGATCGAGCTTGTATCAGTGGACTGATCCGCATGTGGATATAGTTTTTATATCTGGTATATTTCTATTTTTTCAACATTACATAAGATAAGAAGGGACAGTGGCGGTCATGAATATATACATAGACGAATCAGGATCAATCAACAGGTATCATACAAGCGACCTGTATTTTGTTGTGTCTATGATACATGTTCTTGATCCTATTGCCCTTGAAAGAGCGTATAAGAGATTTATCTCTTCAAATTACGAGATGCTTCTTGATCTGGACAGTGATAAGGTTGACGATATGACTGGAAAGATAGTCAAACACGGTGGCAGGATGTTCCGTGACGGCAAGTTCCGTGAACTCAAGGGTGCGCAGTTTGACAGGGATATGAAGCACATATTTGTGGATTACTTTTCTAGGAAACATCACTTTGACGTGTACTATATCATGATGAAGAACGAAAACCTGCCAAGCCGTTTCTTTGACAACATATCCAGAACGTTTAACTACTCCATCAAATCCGCACTGCTATACTTTATCCAAAGCGGATACCTCCCGGACGAAAGCTGTTTTCTTCAGCTCGACGAAAGGAATGAGCGGGTAGAGAACAAATCATTTCTAGAGAATTATCTAAACACAGAGCTCTCTCTCTCCGGACAGGTCGCCGGAGATTTCTCAGTGAGTTACTTTGATTCATCCTGCAACAAGTTTATCCAGATAGCCGATGTATTTTCCAATCTGTTCTATTCTCATTTACAGACCGGACATTATGTCGATGAGTTGGGACTCATGAAGGAACTGGGAATCCTAAAAGGAATATATGAGATGCCTTAATTTTTTTGGGGACGGAGGTGCCTGTCCCCCCATTCGCAGAAACTAAAAAAGGATTGAACCTTACGATCAATATCGCGGTTTCAATCCTTTTTTTAATACCAATAGCCTTCGAGCGATGCTCACACAGAACACTTACATAGATAAACGCACTATCGAAGGACTTACTGTTGGTACTTATATAATAACATTTGGTTGACATAAAATCAAGTCTATGGCCATAAAAATCCGTAAAAATCTTATCAAAACTTGCCAACCAAAATCTTGTCAAAAATCCAATATAGATTCAAAAAACTATCTGTCAGATGGCTGGTGCCCACTGACACCTCCGCCGCCATCCCTGCGGCTGTGTCCGAATGCCAGATAGCCAATAAACAATACAAACAATAATGCAACGCACATCCAGATACACAGCAATAGTGTTCCCTTAGGTGCAAATGTATCATAGTAGCCCTTAAAGTAGATGACAACTATGATCAATGGCAGCACATATGACATATATTTTCTGAGATACCGCGGGAATGGCTTGCCAATTCCTGCGTCTGCCTCTGCGACAAAATTGTCAAATCCCCATCCGTTCTTTCTGGTGCAGAACAACACAAACAGCAGTGATCCAAGTGGAAGTATATTGTTCGACACAAGGAAGTCCTCCAGGTCCATGATGTTGGAACCGGCTCCCATCGGAGCAATCTTTGACAATATGTTGAAGCCTAACACTGCCGGCATGGAAAGAACTGATATTCCAATCAGATTGATAATCAAAGACTTCTTTCTCTTCCAGCCAAACATATCTATGCTTATGGAAATAATATTTTCAAACACCGCTATAACCGTGGAAAGTGCCGCAAATGACATGAATATAAAGAACAGTACTCCCCATACTCTTCCCCCCGGCATATGGTTGAACACATTTGGCAGTGTCATAAACAAAAGTGATGGTCCCTTGTCGGGACTGATCCCATAGGCAAAACATGCTGGAAGAATGATCACACCTGCCATCAATGCAACAAATGTATCAAGATACATAACACTCTTCGCCTCTCCTGAAAGCTTATGTTCCTTTCCTATGCAGCTTCCAAAAATTTCCATGGAACCCATACCAACGCTGAGCGTGAAAAACGCCTGAGTCATGGCATCGAACAGAACATTTCCCCAGCCTCTCGCATTTGCGCGCTCTATACTTGGGACAAGGTAGAACTTAAGTCCCTCTTCATTTCCCGAGAGCATAAGTGAATTCACAGCCATGACTATCATCAGGATGATAAGGGCGATCATCATAACCTTTGTCACCCTCTCCACTCCATTCTGAAGTCCCAATGAGCATATGCCTATGCAGCACGCTATGACCGCAAGTGTCACCACAGCCATAAGTCCTGGTGAAGCAAGCATCTCTGAGAACCTGCCCTCTATGACCTCAACAGCCTCTCCGTGCAGCTGCCCGGAACCCATGACATACACATAATAAACCATCCAGCCCGCTACCATGGTGTAGAACATCATGAGCAGATAATTGCCTGCGTACGCGTACCAGCTGAACTTGTGCCAGTTGCCTCCCGGCGGTGCCAGTTCCCTAAGAGCTGATCCTACGCTCTTTCCACTGCCTCGCCCGATGGCAAACTCACATGTCAATATCGGATATCCCAAGAGCAGTAGAAACAGTATATATATCACGATAAATATCGCGCCGCCGTTCTGCCCACATATATACGGGAATTTCCACACATTTCCAAGACCTATGGCACACCCTGCAGACACAAGGATGAAGCCAAGTCTTGAGGCGAACTTTTCCTTGTCGCCGTTGTTATTATCTTTACTCATACACTTTTCCTTTCACAGATATCAGTATTATTTGCGTCAGATGTTTACTTCAAACTGTTACATTCTATATTATTTTTTCATTTATGCTGACACATACCTTGTGATTGTAACATACATTACAGCATTTGTGTGTTTAAACTTTTACAGTGTGAAGCAAATTTTATCCCGTATTTGAACCAGATAAAATACAGCTGTTTTTATGTTTGCTGTGCATTTTCAACAAGTGTATTTTCATACAAAATAAATCTATTAATTTACATATAAAGGATTACATTTTTCCATATTATATTTTATTATAATAAGTAGAATGTTCTTAATACTATTAAGACCGTTCTCCGTATTCTGAGGCAGATTTCTGTGTGGGATTGCAGTACCTTACCTTATTTCATAAGTTTTCGCTGAAAACTTGTGATATACCTTATAAACCACCAGCGCATAGCTGCAAGTGCGCTGCTCGCATTATGGAGAAACAAATAGTAACACATGCGCCGCGCGAAGTGCATATATATGCGCATGCTACATTTTTTAAGGAGGACATTTATTATGGCTACATGGCTTAAAGATGCAATTTTTTATGAAATATACCCACAGAGTTTCTACGATACCAATGGTGATGGAATCGGTGATTTCAACGGAATCACCGCAAAGCTTGACTATATCAAGTCTCTTGGATGCAACGCTATCTGGATGAATCCATGCTTTGATTCACCATTTTCTGATGCGGGCTATGATGTAAGGGATTACAAGAAGGTTGCCGAGAGATACGGCACCATGGATGATATCAAAAACCTTTTTACCGAGGCCCATAAGAGGGATATGCATATCCTTCTCGACCTTGTTCCAGGCCACACATCAGAGGAGCACGCATGGTTTACCGAGAGCAAGAAGCCTGAGGCAAATGAGTACACTGACAGATATATGTGGACTGATGGTTGGCTCTGCGGCGGTGCAGGTCTCAACTACATCGCAGGTGAGACACCTCGAAATGCAGCCTACATCGTCAATTTCTTCAAATGCCAGCCGGCTCTCAACTATGGTGTTCTGAACCCAACCGAGAGATGGCACAAGAGCATGTACGATCCTGCATGTATCGCAACAAGGGAAGCTATGAAGGACGTGTGCCGTTTCTGGCTTGATGCCGGATGTGACGGATTCCGTGTTGATATGGCTGACTCACTTGTAAAACACGACGATGCGAACAAGAGCGGAACTGTCGCTGTATGGCAGGATATTCTCGGTGACATTCACGCCGAATACCCAGAATCAGCATTTGTATCAGAGTGGGGAAAGGCTGAGCAGTCCATCAAGGCAGGTTTCGATATGGACTTCTATCTTGACTGGATGGGCAACGGATATAACTCTCTGGTAAGAGATTACGAAGCTCACCTGAATGCATTTGCATCTCTTCCGGAGAAGCTCGATGACAGCGTGGCAAACAACAGCTTCTTCAAGGCTGACAGCAAGGGAACATGTGACCACTTCATTGATGAATATATGGGAAGATATGAGCAGATAAAGGACAAGGGCGCCATCGCCCTCATCACAGGAAACCACGATACCACACGTATCAGCTACGGACTCTCTGAGGATGAGTTAAAGCTTGCCTACGCATTCTTCCTGACTATGCCCGGCAATCCATTCATCTACTATGGCGATGAGATCGCCATGAGCTTCAGAAGCATGGCAAGCAAGGAGGGCGGATTTACAAGAACCGGTTCAAGAACTCCTATGCAGTGGAACTCAGGTGAGAACATGGGATTCTCAACAGCACCGGCAGACCAGCTTTACCTCCCGGTTGATCCAGCGGAAGGAGCTGCAAATGTTGAAGCTGCTGAAGCGGATCAGAACTCGCTTCTCAACACAGTTAAGTCGCTCACCGAGCTTAGGCACTCACAGGCTGATCTTCTCGACAAGAGCAATCTTGAGATCATCAGCAGAAAGCCTCTGGTATACAAGAGAGGAAACCTAATCCTTGCAGTGAATCCTAAGAATACTGCCACTCAGTCAAGAAAACTTACCGAGTTGACAGAGGATTCAAAGGTTATATATTCTATAGCAATAAACGGCACACAGCCAAGCGTTGCTGACGGAGTTATCACTCTTCCGGCACAGAGCTTTGTGGTGATAATGAACTAAGTATTTTATATTTTTGCGGAGCAGCCGCCAAGGTCTTGTGCAAACACAGGCTTTGGCGGCTGTCGCTATATCTTAAGAAGCCCACGAAGCAACCTTACATCTCTTCTTCACTGTAGTCACCGTCCCAAACTTGTGGTAATATGAAATGGATTATATTCTTGTATGACCTGCGGACAATATTAATAAAACATTTGCAGATCATTTGCAAATCATTTGCAGTCCACCGGGATATGCACATAATATACACAAAATATACAAAGCTGATATAAATGTATATAAAGAAGGTTTACAAATTACTTTTATAAAGGAGAACAAGACATATGAACATGCAGGAAGCAACTTCTAAAATGAAGGCCGACAGTTACAAGATGGCGGCACTGTCAGAGGATACAAGAAACAATATACTAGCACATGTAAAGGACGCACTCATCGCACATAAGGATGAGATATTTGCGGCAAATGCAAAGGATATGGCTGCTGCCGAGGAGAACGGGATCGCAGCATCAGTCAAGAAGAGACTGAAGTTCGACGAGCACAAGCTTGCTGACGTGACAAATGGAATCAATGAGCTCATAAAACTTGCTGATCCGGTTGGACAGATCCAGCTCAAGAGAGAGCTTGACGAAGGTCTGGTGCTTCAGAGAGTGTCATGCCCTATCGGTGTCATTGGAATCATATTCGAGGCAAGACCGGACGCGCTGGTCCAGATATCATCATTGTGCATCAAGAGCGGCAACTGCGCTGTCCTCAAGGGTGGCAAGGAGACAGCCAACACCAACAAGGCACTCTTCGATGTAATCTACAGCACAGCCGTTGCAAATGGAGCACCTGAAGGCTGCATGCTCCAGGCAAGTCAGCACAACGAGATCGATGAGCTTCTGTCCTGCAACAAATCAGTGGATCTTCTCATACCTAGAGGCTCAAATGCATTTGTGCAATACATCATGAACAACACCAAGATTCCTGTCATGGGACACGCAGACGGAATCTGCCACACATACATAGACAAGGATGCTGACATAGATAAGGCGATTCCTATAATCATAGACGCAAAGACCCAGTACACCGCTGCATGCAATTCGACTGAGACACTGCTCATTCACAGGGATGTTGCAGATGAGATGCTCCCTGCAATAGCCAGATCACTTAAAGATCACGGAGTAAAGCTTCGCGGAACAGCTGAAGCTGCGGAGATCATTAAACAGGCGTACACAACTGACGGTCAGACCAACGGTTCACATACGAATGCCGCAACCGACAGCCAGAACGATTTTGAGATCATGGGAGATGACGATTTTAATACGGAATATCTTGATCTGATCCTCTCTGTAAAAATCGTGAATGACGTTCAGGAAGCAATTGCTCACATCAACCACTTTGGTTCACACCACACAGACTGTATCGTGACTGAGAACGCTGATACTGCTGCCCTCTTCATGCAGCTTGTCGACTCAGCCGGAGTATACCAGAACTGCTCCACAAGATTTGCCGACGGTTTCAGATATGGATTTGGTGCAGAGGTCGGTATCAGCACCAGCAAGATCCATGCAAGGGGACCTGTCGGTCTCGAAGGGCTTGTCACCTACAAGTATAAACTCTATGGACACGGTCAGATCGTGGACGACTATGCAACCGGCAAGAAACAGTTTCACTTTAAAAATCTGTAGATATCGTCTCTTGGGGACGGAGGTGCCTGACCCCATTTGATGAGGGACGGAGGTACCTGACCCCATTTACGACCCCATTTACATAAAGGATTACCAAAATATGAAGATAATACTGAAAATATTTAAAAATGATCTGATTGGAATAAAAGGAAGCATACTGACTATAGTGCTGGCGGTCGGACTGTGTATTCTGCCGGCACTGTATGCATGGTTTAATATATTTGCCAACGGGGATCCATATGCCAACACCGGCAATATCAACATTGCGGTTGTCAACCTTGACAAAGGCAGTGATGACGGAAGTGGAAACATCGTCAATATGGGGCAGTCTGTGACAGATAAACTCAAAGAACAGACAAGCATCGGATGGGTATTTCCAGACTCAGAAGACGCAGCCATCGAAGGTGTAAAATCAGGCAAATTCTACGCTGCCGTTGTCATAGATGCGGATTTCTCTTCAAATATGTACAACGCTCTGACCGATAACTTTATCAATCCGAGCTTCACATACTATGAGAACGAGAAGAAGAATGCTGTCGCACCAAAGATAACCGACACTGCCGTATCTACCCTGAAGACAAGTATCAACGAAACTTATATAAAGGCAATCTCAGAGAAACTCCTGTCATCCTTAGACAACTCGGACACTCAGCTGTCTGCTGATATAAACAGTGGGACATTTGTGACATCTCTAAAGACTCTGGATGACAATCTGGCTGGGTATCAGGATATGATCACGTCTATCATCAAGGCAAATAAAAAGCTTGTAAAAGACAACAACCTCAAGGCTGCTTCAACAAAAAGCACAGATGCCATAAAAAAGGCTGATGCCGCAATTGATTCCAGCCTGTCCGATATGGATCAGACCGGGTCCAGCTACTATCAGCTCAGAGACAATCTTCAGTCACAGATTGATTCTATAACCAACGACATAAAGTCACTTGAGACATCCGCCAAACTTGCCACCTTGAAGGATGACACTGATGATATCTCAGCAGATCTGGACAACATCAAGTCAGATGCCGAGGCCCTTAACAAAAAGCTTGATGCCATCGAGACATTTGTAAAGTCTCTCCCTGTCAGCAGCATAGACAAAGTCAAAGAATCTATTGACAGGCTGGATGAGATGAAGTCACAGGTGGACACATTGACCAGCCTTACCGAAGAGACTATAGACAATCTTGACTTTTCAAAGATAGCTTCAATAGAATCTGATCTCACGGCAAAGCTGTCATCAGTTTCAAATGCCATCGACACCGTAGACAATACATTCAGCCAGAAGATCGTCCCGGATCTCGACAACATTCTTCTTAATATAAAAGAAGCGTTGAAGAACGCCCAGAATCTTCTCAAGACTCTAAATGAGACGATCGTCAGCACCAGCACTGTATTTGACAATTATAAAGGTACGATCGACTCCATGAACACAAGCCTTTCTGACCTGTCAGATCTCATCGGTGATGTGAGGGAAAAGATTGCAACAGCGATATCTGATATAAACAAAGCCTCTGACAGTGAGGCAGCAGCAGCGATCCTGGCATTCTTAAATGGTGATGCCGAAGAACTTGCCACATTTCTGTCAAAGCCAGTAAAAGTCGATGAGCACTATTATTATCAGATTGCCAATTACGGTTCGTCTATGTCACCATTTTACTCAGTGCTTGCCATATGGGTCGGAATGACCATACTCGTCTCTCTTATGAAGGTGCATGTAAATGATGCAGAATATCTAAAGGACGCCAGACCTCACCAGCTGTTTTGGGGAAGATACCTCATTTTCTTCCTGCTCTCACAGCTTCAAGTACTTGTCATAGTCCTCGGCGACCTGTATCTGCTCAAGATACAATGCCTGCATCCATTTGCATTCTGGGCTGTAGCAGCTCTGACGGGATTTACATTTTCACTGCTTATATACTCACTAACCATATCGTTTGGCGATATCGGAAAGGCACTTGCAGTAGTTATCATGGTACTTCAGATAGCAGGAAGCGGCGGAACATATCCTATCGAAGCACTTCCGGGATTCTTCAGGCAGGCTTATATCTTCTTTCCGTTCCCATATGCCATCAATGCAATGAGGGAATGCATCGGAGGAATGTATCACCATGACATATTCGTATATCTGGCTGAACTGTCACTGTTCATTGTAGTGGCGCTCGTCATAGGCCTGATCATCAGGAAGCCTTTTATACGAATAATGCACTTCATCGAGAAACGAATGGAAGACACTCAGATGATGTAACAGCCAGCTCGATCATGAATACGGTTCATTTCAGGAGGAACATTTATGGACGAAAAAGATATAATGGAAAAGGTTCTTGAATTCAGAGACAAAGCCCACGCTGACAATGTGAGAAAGATAAAAGCCGGAATCAAATGCATCTTTACCGTGCCCGCATGCTTTCTCATACTGCTCTTCTTCACCGGAAGCTCCAAGATCATCTTTCTGGTGCTTTGGATCGCCAGTCTGTTCATCATAGCGGCATACCTCATTCACGTGGAATATTCCGACTATAAGATACAGGAGATGGTTAATTCTCTTCAGGATTCCGAAGACAGTATTGACAGTCTTATTGACATCGACAGTATATATACCAAGGTCACTGAACCCAAGAAAAGGCTTGATAACAAACTGGATAACATAATAACAAATGTAAAGTCTGACACGCAGGCTCGTATTGATTCACTGGTCCAGATCCAGTCAGATATACATGAACATATGGCAGCAAGGAAGTCTTCAAACGTAACGCAAGATTCCTCATCCGAAAGCGATGCAACTGAAGAAGATATAACTGAACGCAGTACAGTTGACGGCAGCGCTGATGAAGCTTCCTCATCTGACAACATCACAGATGAAGATAATACAACAGAAAATGTCCCGGCAAATGAGACAGCTGCAGACACAGTATCACAGGAGGAAAAGTCATCATGAAAAATATATGGCGAGTATATATATCTGATCTGAAAAGACTCACAACAAACGTCGTAGCCCTGTCAGTGGTGATGGGACTGTGTATCATCCCCTCTCTCTATGCCTGGTTCAACATCATGTCAAACTGGGATCCATACGGTGAATCAGCGACTTCTCTCATGAAGATATCTGTGTATTCTGAGGACGAGGGTATCGACCTGAACGGGATCAAGCTCGTTATCGGTGACATGGTGACAGAAAGCCTTGAGACAAATAATACCATAAACTGGACATTTGCGGACAATAAGAAAGATGCGCTTGAGCTGATACAGAGTGGTGAATGTTATGCCGGAATCATCATTCCCAAAGACTTTACAAAGGATATGCTGAGCATCATGAACGGCAATATCGTCAATCCAAGCATAGAATACTACGAAAACAGCAAAAAGAACGCCATAGCAACCAAGATCACAGGAAAGGTCAAGACCACTGTACAAAATGAGATCAACACCAAACTCATAAGTACCCTGACTGAAATTTTTGCAAATGCAGGTGATTATCTGTCCGGAAGCGATATTGAAGGCTCCGACATCATAAGCGGTCTGAAAAGCAAACTCAACCACATATCTTCCACTTTGGATAATTATATTTACATGATGAACACATTTGCCCTGCTCACAGAATCAGCATCGGATTCGATCGACACTACCAAGCTGCTTTTTCCCAATATAGACAGCATGGCTTCAAGTGGTGCTGACAGTCTGGGAAATCTCAACGACAGTGTGGATATCAGCAAGGATATCGTGGGGTCTGCGCTCTCGCTCATGAATACAAGCCTTGACACTATATCGAGCAGACTAGACGAGTTATCCAGCACTGTGAATAATATCACTGTAGGCAGCCAGGGGAACTCATTATCATTCATAAAAGAAGTAGATTCAAAAGACCCCTTTTCCACTGAGATTCTTGATTCTATTCAGAACCTCATCGACAGCCAATCTCCAGAGATTGCAGATGCCAAGGTACAGCTCGAAAAGCTGAAGAACGATCTTGAACAGTTCACAGGTGATGCCAAGCTGACCGACTCAGATATAGAAGAACTCAAATCTGTCATAACAACAGATATAACCAAATGCAAAGACCGCATCTCCGATGTCAAGGAGCTGATAAATGGTGACCTATCCTCTACACTTACCAGCTCCATGTCAAGCATGCAGAGTTCTCTTTCCCAGGCGCAATCTATTCTGTCAGATGTTCCCGGAACATTTTCTGAGATAAGCTCCACCCTAACCGAGTATCAGTCGATACTCAATGACGGAAAGGCAAATGTCCAGATCACTGTAAAATATATGTCTGATCTAAAGGATAACATAAACTCACTCATCCAGAAACTGGATAGTATAACAGCCAGTCAGAGCTTTCAGGAGATCATGTCCGCGATAAAGGAAAACCCACAGATGATCGTGGACTTCATATCATCTCCTGTCCAGATGAACACAGTGGAGGTATTTGCGATCAGCAATTACGGCTCGGCAATGGCACCATTTTACACTGTTCTTGCACTGTGGGTCGGTGCGCTCATCCTTGTGGCACTCATCCATGTCAAGGTGAAGGATAGCGACGAGATTCCGGGGGTGAAGCCATACCAGAAGTTCTTCGGAAGATACATAAGCTTTTTCGTGATAGGTCAGGTCCAAACTATCATAACAGTATTTGGCGATCTGTTCTATGTGGGAATACAGTGCAAGCATCCGATAGCATTTACACTGGCTGCGATGATGACCAGCTTTGTGTTCACATTCCTGATCTACTCTCTCACCGTGGCATTTGGCAATATCGGTGAGGCCATCGCAGTGGTAATCATGGTCATACAGGTTGCCGGAGCAGGTGGAACTTTCCCTGTGGAAGTTCTTCCATCAGTCTACCAGTACCTGTACAAATTCATGCCGTTCTCATACTGCATGAACGCCCTCAGGGAATGTGTTGCCGGAATGTATCAGCACACCTACGGCAAATGTCTTGCCACACTGCTGATATATGTTGGTATATCGGTGATCATAGGTCTGCTGCTGGCTAAGCCTTGTGCAAAGCTTCTCGACAAGCTGGAACACAGCAAGGAGAAATCTGGTTTGTTTATATAACCAACTACTCTTGTAATTACAGTTTTTGTCTGTTGTCATTTACGCCCATCTGTACTGTAGAAATACATACAGATGGGCTTTTTATACATATATTTTTACATATTCTCTGATGAACTATCCATGTGAACAGCTTCAGTGTTATTGTATTACTTCTCCTATTTTAAAGGATTTTCCTGTCTTAAGGATAAAATTATCCCTATGACAGGCTTTTGTAACAAAAAAGGATAAAATTCTCTGTATTTATCCTGAACACTGTTTTTCAGGACTTTTTAGGAGAATTCTATCCTTTTTTGTGCTTATGCTATTCTAAAGTTATAATGTTGGGTATAAATGCTGCTTACTTAAATAAGTTGTCATTCTCAAAGTAATCTATCTTCATAGCGCGTCTTACATCAGCAAGTGTCTCTGCTGCCTTTGCTCTGGCAACCTCACTGCCACTCTTTAAGATGTCGTATACATCCTGTGGTCTCTTCTCCCACATCTGGCGGCGCTCTCTGATAGGTGCAAGCTCAGCCTGAAGAACATTGTTCAGGAACTTCTTGACCTTTACATCACCGAGACCACCTCTGCTGTAGTGCTCCTTGAGTTCATCCATGCCGCTGTAATCCGGAAGAAATTCCTCAAAGTACTCTGGCTTGCTGAATGCATCAAGATAAGTAAATACTGAGTTACCCTCAACCTGTCCCGGATCTTCAACACGGATGTGGTTTGGATCTGTGTACATGGACATAACCTTCTTCTTGATCTCCGCAGGATCCTCAGACAGATATATACAGTTTCCAAGAGATTTGCTCATCTTTGCCTTGCCATCTGTACCTGGGAGTCTGAGACATGCCTCGTTGTCCGGAAGGACAATCTTTGGATCTACAAGAGTCTCTCCGTATACTGAATTGAACTTGTGAACGATTTCCTTACACTGCTCGATCATAGGCATCTGATCCTCTCCAACTGGAACCTCTGTAGCTTTGAACGCTGTTATGTCTGCAGCCTGGCTGATAGGATAACAGAAGAATCCAACTGGAATGCTTGCCTCAAAATTTCTCATCTTGATCTCTGCCTTTACGGTCGGATTTCTCTGAACTCTTGCAACTGTGACAAGATTCATATAGTAAAATGTAAGCTCTGTAAGCTCAGGCACCATTGACTGGATGAATATTGTAGACTTCTCAGGATCTATGCCACAGGCAAGATAATCAAGAGCAACCTGCATAATGTTCTGTCTGACCTTCTCTGGATGCTCTGCATTGTCTGTAAGCGCCTGTGCGTCAGCCACCATGATGTAAATCTCATCATACTTTCCTGAATTCTGAAGATCGACTCTTCTCTTAAGTGATCCTACATAATGTCCCACATGAAGACGGCCCGTAGGACGGTCGCCTGTTAATATTACCTGTTTCATAACCTTCTCCTTTTCTCTCTTACTCAGCCAGCAGCTTACTCAGCTCATACTGGAATGAATCAAGCTGATTGTTCTGTATATCTATTGCCTCTTTTATATCGTAATCTATAAGTATATCATTCTTGATAGCCACCATGCGGTTTGTGCCGCCCTTTTTGAGTACATCCACAGCATACGCCCCCATAAGCGAGCCGTACATCCTGTCCTTTGCTGTAGGCTGACCGCCTCTCTGTATGTACCCCAGCACCGACACTCTTGATTCTATGCCTGTCTTATCCAGGATCATCTGCGCAAGCTCCGGTGCATCCGTTACGCCCTCAGCAACTACAACAAGATAACTGTTTCTTCCGTCAGCATGCTTTGCCTTTATCGTATCTATGATACTGTCAAAGTCGCCATCCCATTTCTCAGGAATTATGATGGCATCCGCCGACGTCGCCATGCCTGCCCAGAGCGCTATATAGCCTCTCTTTCGTCCCATGACCTCCACGACGCTGCATCTTCCATGAGAAACCGATGAATCTCTTATCCTGTCAATAGCCTCCATGGCTGTATTCGCCGCTGTGTCAAATCCCAGCGTATACTCAGAACATGCCACATCCCTGTCTATTGTTCCAGGGATACAGATAGTATTGATACCCTCATCCTGAAATGCTATGGCTCCGCGGAGTGTTCCATCCCCGCCGATGGCAACAAGTGCATCTATATCGTGATCTCTCAAATTCTTTGCCGCCTGCTCACGGTATTCTTTCTGAAGGAATCTCTCGCTTCTGCTGGTGAAAAGTATCGTTCCACCCTGATTGTTTATGTTCCTGACGTCCGCCAGACCGAGCGGCTGTGTCTCCCAGTCGATAAGTCCCTCGTAACCACGCATCACGCCGACTATCTCTATTCCACTGTTGATGGCCGATACAACCACAGCCCTAACAGCTGAATTCATACCCGGAGCATCTCCTCCGCTGGTCAGAACCGCTATCTTTCGTATGTCACTCATTTGTATGTCCTCTAATTATTTTTATACTGAAGCTCCTGCTTCTTGGCAGTAACCCTTGTATCCTTCTCTACTGAGTTGGTGATAAATGTATTACCACCCACAACAACGTTGTCCTCGATGATAGTCTCGCCTCCAAGGATGGACGCTCCTGAATAGATGGTCACGTTGTCACCGATGGTTGGATGTCGCTTGGCTCCCTTGAGCTTCTGACCTCCCTGTGTCGAGAGTCCTCCAAGTGTCACGCCCTGATATATCTTCACATGCTCGCCGATAACAGTCGTCTCGCCGATAACGATTCCCGTACCATGGTCAATAAAGAAATACTTTCCTATGGTGGCACCCGGATGAATGTCTATTCCGGTCACGCTGTGGGCGTGCTCAGTCATGATCCTGGGTATCATCGGAACATCCAGCAGGCAAAGCTCATGTGCCATGCGGTATACAGATATCGCATAAAGTCCAGGGTATGAAAGTATGACCTCATCCTTGCTGCCCGCAGCAGGATCTCCGTCAAATGCCGCCTGGATATCAGTCTCAAGATAATCCCTTATCTGAGGTATCTTATCCATGAATTCATATGTTATATCCATCGCCTTGTCCTCAAGCTCTGCATCTGTGAGTTCAGGAAACTTTTTGCAATACCTGAGAACTATCATGATCTGCTTCTTCAGATGGAATATTACATCCTCTATGATAACAGACATGTTATTCTTCAAGCTGTATATCTTATACAGCTTGTCGCTGTAATAACCCGGATACAGAATCTTCATGAGTTTGTCGATCACATCGATAATGGCTGTCTTATCCGGCTCGTTGCACAGATCCGTCTTGTTGATGGCTCTGTCATCGCCGAAATCATCCAGTATCCTCTGCACGATTCCCTCAATTCTCTGTTTATCTGATCTATCCATTACTTATTCAGATCCTTTCTAATAATATCTCCCAATATCACCTGACCAGACATAATCGGCTGCGATGATATCTTCATATTATAATATATGCTTACGTCATTCAAGATTCGCTCACGAATCCTGATGCGAGCCAATGGTCAGTTTTGCTGACATAAACACACAGCTATTCTAACAAATTATGCACATTCATTCAATAGTGGGATTATGCGTACAAATTATCCGCAATCCGATTGCAGAGATTACTGCTAAAAACAGTGTTTCAGAGGAATGGAATTTTTCCACTCTTCTTTTTCTCATACCAGACGCAACATCACCATATAACTCACAGTCCCCAGCAGTATACTCAGAAGCGTATTGTGCCTCCATTTGTATGTCCCGCCTGTCACCAGAACGCCAACGAGACTTGGTATTCCAGTTGCCACCGGAGCCGTCACCGCCCCCTTCAGACAGTACACTATGAGTACCGCCATGATGGTCGCCGGAAGCACCTTACCGAGCTTTTCCAGCATCTCCGGCATCTGCCTTTTTCCACCAAATATGACGAATGGAAGTGCCCTCAGTGCAAATGTCACAACTGCCGACACCGCAATTCCTATTAATATGTATCTTGTATCCATAGCATTTTCCTACTTTCTCCTCGTATTCCACACCACAAGCACTGCTGACGCTATGATAAGCGACGGCAAAAGAAAATATTGCTGTCCAACTACCAACAAGCATAAAACCGCTATCACAATTCCCGCAATCGCTGGTATGTGGCTCTCCGCCTTCTCCCACTGATCGATAAATATGATGACAAACAACGCCGTCATACAGAAATCAATCCCCGTCATATCAAACGGAATGATCTGCCCCAGGATCCCCCCGGCAACCGCACCGACCATCCAGTAACACCTCGACAAAAAAGCCACCCAGAACATGATGCTCTGTTTCTCCTTACCGGTGTCCGGCAGGGTGCAGTTCACGGCATAAGTCTCATCCGTCATTGTATGTATCATATATAATTTCCGCTTTCCCATACGGTTGAATTCATCCACAAATGTCAGTGCATAAAAACTCTGCCTGCTGTTCATCAGAAATGCAGTGAGTGCCATGGTGAGTATGGATGCTCCGCTTGAAAGCAGCGTCACAAGCACAAACTGGTACGCCCCCGTGTACACCGTCAGGCTGACCAGCAGTGAATAATACCATTTGAATCCGGCATTCTCCATCATGATCCCATATGCCATGCTGACGAACAAATAGCTGCACATGATTGGGATTGATTTGACAAATGCTTTTCTGAATATATTTCCCACGAGTTTTCCTTTCTCTGAAGTCAGCGCGGTGGTCGCGAAATTTCACTTATTGCAACATACCTAGGCCAGAGCCATACAAACTTTGACTTATTTCCACGCAGACAAAGCATTCATAATTATCCTACTATTTCTATAGGATATCCACGATCATTCTAACACAGCCATATGGTAAAAACAATATTTCGGGAACTTTACATCATAACTCATGCGGCGATTTTATATAGTTTTATCCATGCCGGATGATAAACTACGTTTTAATAATCCACTCTGTAAATCTTTATAAAGCTTTCATTAAATATCATCCTTTTCCCTTGAAATTCCCTTTCCACTCATGTATTCTCAGCAAAAAATACGTGAAAAGTATCTCCCGCGGGAACTACATACGCAAGCAATCATCTGGCCAGATGAACTATTTACTGCATTGTTATTTATGAATTTATGGGGTAAAATGGAGGTACTTATTTGAGATATAACAACAAACAAAACGATAAACTTAACATCAGCAACAGTGATACGACTCAGACGACTGAGATCGGTGTTGCAACTAGCGCTGCCAGCTCTGACGATACCACCGGCCGCATCCAGTGGCACACAGGATTTGTCCATGCCATGAGGCTGTATCTGAAGGATTACGAGGACGACATTGAATTCAACGAAGAATTTCAGCTCACCAGAAAACCGCTGAGCATAGACTTGACCGTAGTCAAGAAACCTGACGATCTGGTCATCGACAATAACATCGGCAGATTCTTCAGGAAACACAATATTCTTGAATACAAGTCGCCAAAAGATGAACTGAATCTTGAGACGTTCTATAAAGTACAGGCTTATGCACTGCTATATATGATCTCTCCCGCCAACTGCGATGCATACGGTGCACCTGTCTGCGAGAATGATATGACTATATCCATCGTGCGCGCCGCATACCCGAGGGAGCTTATGAAAGAGCTAAAAGAACTTGGATATACCATCCGCGAAAATATCAGGAACATCTACCATGTAGACGGCGCTCAGTTTCCAATACAGATCGTCATTACCAAGCCATCGTCAGATGCTGAAAGCTCTGGCAAAGATGAGAAAGACATAATCTGGCTGAACGCGCTCACTGCTGATATTTCAAAAGACACTTACAATGATTTTTTGAACAATGTCAACGAGTTAGACAGCAGACACAGCATGTTTGCAGAGACAATATTTGCCATTGTATCCGATGTAAACGAAGAAAAAATTGAGACATGGAAGGAGGCACATTCTATGATGAACGATGCGATGAAAAGAATTATGGCTAAGGAACTTAAGGAAAGCAAGGATGAAGGGCGTTCCGAAGGTCTGGCTGAAGGACGTTCCGAGGGTCAGGATCTGCTGACTGAAGCTATGCTCACTGCGCAGAAAGAGAACATCTCCGACCCAGCAAAGCTTGAGGAGCTTGGCTACGACAAGAATACCTCCATATGTACTATAACGGCGCTTAAGAAGCTGGGGATTATCTGACAGCCCCTCTGTATATAAACGCCGCACACACCGCCGTTATAAGCTCTGCTACCCAGAATGCATTCCACACACCAGCAGGTCCGAAACCACAAAGCCTTGAAAGTAGCCATGCAGCCGGGATTATGACAACCACATATCTGAGCAGGGATATGAGTAGGGACGGAGTGCCCTTCCCCAACCCCTCAAGTGCTCCCGATGCAGTTACCGACACAGCCGACACTACAAATCCGGCGCATATGATGCGCAGTGCTGTTCCACCTGCATTTATTGTAGACACATTCTCTGTGAACATACCTATAAGCCTTTCCGGGATAAGCAGGCACACAACTGTTCCAGCCAGCATGATTCCAACATTTAATGCAAGCGTTATGGTGAATATCTTCTTCACTCTTGCATGCTCTCTGGCACCATAGTTATATCCTATGATAGGGCGCATTCCCTGAATGATTCCATTTGCCGGCATATACAGGAAGGTCTGAAGCTTGTAGTACACGCCCAGGATCATGACATAAGTTGCCGAATACATGCTGAGTATGGCGTTGAGTGCGCTTGTGAGCAGAGACGGCAGTGCCATATTGAGTATAGCAGGTATGCCTATGGCATACAGCTTCTTCACCATCAGACCGCCCTCATGCAAATGCTTTATGCCGAACTTCACATTTATCGGTCTTCCAAAGTACACAATAAAATAAATGATCAGTGTAAACACCTGTCCCAGGCCAGTTGCCAGTGCAGCGCCTTCTATACCCATTTCTGGGAATGGTCCCACACCAAATATAAGCATCGGATCAAGCACTATATTCACAATGCAGCCGCCCATCAGTCCAACCATTGTAACTATCATGCGTCCAACCGACTGGAACACCTTCTCAAATGCAAGATCAACCGAAATAATTATAGAAAATCCAAATACTATGTCTGCATAACGACAGCCAAGGTCAAGGACGTCTCCACTTGCCTTGAAGGCTCTGAGAAACGATGGAATGATGGCAATACACACGACTGTCATCACTATCCCCTGCATAACAGCAAGAAACATCCCCCAACTAGCTGCACGATCTGCCCGCTCATTGTCCTTGGCTCCAAGATATATGGCTATCACCGCGTTTATTCCAACACCAAATCCGATCGCCACAGCATTTACAAAATTCTGCAGTGGAAATACATACGAAAGTGCTGTCATCGCATCCTCACTTATCTTCGCCACAAAAAAACTGTCAACTATATTGTACAAAGCATTCACCATCATCGATATAACCATAGGCAGTGCCATGGACATCAAAAGTGGGAACACCGGCTTTTCTTTCATAAAATTTTCGTTCATAAAACCTCCGTCCCCGGATGGCATAAATAAAGCCCCACAACCTTGCGGTTGTGGGGCGAAAAGATGACCTGATCCGGAAAAATCCACCAACTTGTTTTCGTTTAGATTATTATGTGCAATTATATACTTCAACCAGCATATATGTCAAGATCCTGCACGACCACAAAGTAACCTCTGTCACCGTCCTCGTCCACCGGGACAGCATGTATAAGACTTACACCCCCATGGTTGTTTGCACAGCTGACTGACAAAACCCTTCTGCGAAGGTTCTCTGTCTGATATCCCATATTGCCGCCTGTGTAACTCTCCATGCGCTCACGGCTGAGAAAATCTCTGACTATTTTTCTTGACCGATCCGACTCAAACCGGTTACTTATCAATCCAATTACTTCATCATAGTTATTCGCACAAGATACAGCATTGTTCAGCTCAGAATCGCCTTTTATAACACGGTATTTATTGTTCTCATAATTAACATATATAATATCAGTATACATATATGAGATCCTTGCCTCTACCCTGGATTGAGCCTTTTTTATATCAGTCTCTATCTTGTCAAGTACGGTCACTCTGTCAGTACCATCCCTGCTGATGCTGTGGATCACGCTGGCATTCTTGCCCTTCTTCTTTGCTTCATATAGCGCAGTGTCCGCGACATTCATACACTCTTCTGTGCTGAACCCTGAACCATTGATCTGACATATACCAGCACTGCAATGGACATTCTGCCCTTTCTCCATTGCCTTGCGCTGAAGTTTTCTGGCAAATCTTATCACCTTTGACTCCAGAACAGATATATCCGATAAGCCCTTGTGAAGCACAACATACTCGTCTCCACCATACCTGCAGGCAACGTCCTCTTCATAGCAGTCACTCCGGAGAAACTTTGCCACCTTCTCAATCCAGTAATCACCAACTGCGTGACCATATGTATCATTTACACTCTTGAAATCATCTATATCCACAAATACAAGAGAAGCACTGTCTTCGTCAGTCATGTTATCTATATACTCTCTTATCCTCTGCATTCCGGCTGTCTTGTTGTACATGCCGGTCAGGAGATCATGCTCAGCCTCGTACTTTGTACGCTCAACCTCCTGTCTAGATCTCGCAAGTGATCTGTCCATCTCGACCATATCAACTGCAAACATGATCTGTGTAGAAGCAACCACAGATATTGTCTGGAATGAAATCCCATAATAGAATATGACAACAACCGTGGATATACATGGCAGGATAAAATACAAAACACTTGACCAGAAAACTCTTTTTTCCAGTCTTTTTTTATACTGCAAAAGTATCGAAAAGCTTAGAACAAGTCCTGCTACTGCTATAAGCTGCGACAACAGATAACCGCTGCTCCTGTGATAGAAGTTATTGCCATCTATATAATAGAACAACTTGTCACTGAACTGGGATATAATGAGCAGGACTATCCCAGCAGCACTCAGAACTACCACACCCCTTGCTCTCGCTGGCATCTTAATCTCTCCTCTGTTGAGAATGACAAGAAGATAAAACGTAAACAAAGTCATATATAAATAGTTGACAAAGAACACGCCAAAATTGCTTATCTTCAGCATGTAATAGGCTGTCTGCCCTGATCTTCCCTGATAATACCATGACAACATATCTGCAACCAGCAGGATGATACATGCAGCCTCCATGCATAGGCTCACATTCTTTTTATCTCTATTATTATTCTTCTGAAGGAATATAACCGCAAATGCAAACAGACAGATTAATATTCCCCACATTTCAAATGCTATATTAAATACAGCAGTCCTATCCACTAACTATGCGCCCCCTTAAACTTCCTGGCGATTTATTGTAGTAATTGTACAATTTGATTTGTGCAACATTTTCTCAAATTTATAAGTTTATATGAGAACCATTCTATATATCATACCTTGATTTGTCAATTACTAGATAACACATATTTATGGAATTTTGTCGCCACAGGGGACATATATGTCCGGCTGTCATGAACAACATAGTAAAGCCTGTCAACCGGCTGATGTTTTATACTAAGAACCTTCACATCAAGCCTTTTGAGTATATCCATGTAAGGAACAACCGCTATTCCAAACCCTGCTGCCACAAGTCCGGCTATGACCTCATCCTCCTCCGTTTCGCATGCTATCTCAGGAGCTTTGCCAAGTCCTTCAAACATCTCATCCACCAGACTTCTCATTCCAGATCCCTTCGAAAAATATACATGTTTATACCCAAGTGTATCACCGAGTGTCACCGAATCTCTGTCTGCCAAAGGATGTCCTGACGGTGCTATGACAACAAGATCCTGTCTGCCAACTGGAATGGCGGAAAATCCCATCGTCTCAGGCGGTCTCGAACAGAAAACCATATCATATTTTCTAGCCGCAAGATCATCAAGCAATTGCCCTGTGGTCCCTGTATGAAATGTAAACGACACATTTCTGTTTTCAGCTTTCTTCAGGTACTCTGCTGCCAGACGCGGTACAAATTCCATTCCAAGAGGTCTTATGAGGCCAAGCCGTATCACGCCATCCCCGGCAGCCTCTTTTTGTATGGACTCTACCCCCGCGTCAAGCGTGCCAAGCGAACGCTCTGCACATGCAAGGAATTCTCTGCCAAATGCAGTGAGCTCCGTATTGCGCCCATTCTTTTCAAAAAGCATTACCCCAAGTTCTTCCTCAAGCTGGGATTTTGCGTGACTGAGGCTTGGCTGCGTTATATTCAGATTTCTGGCCGCATTTGTGTAATGCTGAACATGGGCCAGTTCAACAAAATATCTAACATATGACAGGTTCACTTATACCTCCCCCTTTTCACTATTTATATATAATCCTATTCATATTTTAATACAATCCGAATATTTTTTATAGACAAAATCTATTAAACCATAAAAACTATTTATTTGTTATGTGGTGTTGTCGGTGCTACAATCAAAAACCGCAGGGATATACATATATGAAGTCTTAGACAATTAAAGCTCCCCTGATGCCGGGAAAATCAAAGGCTATGTTATAAAACACATTATATAAAGAAAGAAATGAGGAAAAGCAGAAAATGGATACTCAATCAGGAAATGCACATCTGCATAACATGTGGGGCGAGATTGCCCTGATAACAGCAGTCACCATCAACAGTTTCGGAGTGGTTCTCATGCTCTATTCTGCAGCAGGAATATCGGCAATATCCAGCGTGCCATACGCATTCTCGCTGGTTCTTCCAAGACTAACTCTCGGAACCTGGACATACATATTTCAGGGCGTACTTATTCTCACCCTCATGATCATGAGAAAGAAATTCGTTCCCCAATATCTGTGCAGCTTCATAGTTGGTTTCGTATTTGGCAAGATGCTGGATATCCATGAGATGTGGATCGGGGCTTTGCCAACTGCCCTCCCATGGAGAATCCTTTACTTTGTGATAAGTTACATTTTGATATGTATCGGAATCGCACTGTCCAACAGATGTGGACTTCCGATCATCCCGACAGACCTTTTCCCAAGAGAGCTGTCTGAGATTATATCGGCAAAATATTCCAAGGTTAAGATTTCGTTTGATGTGATCTGCCTTGCAACGACAGCTGCCATGACAGGTTTTATCCTCGGTCATATCTACGGTCTGGGAATCGGCACAGTTCTTGCTGCATTCACCATGGGCAAGGGAATCGCCATAGTTGGAAACGCCATGGACAAACATGTTACAATAGCTCCATACATAACAGCGCACATAAAGCGCCACGGCAGCCACAAAGCCCAGTATGCAGGACACTAAGAACAAATTCAACACAAAAAAGAACCGCCTGAGAGAATCACATTCAAATTACAGATTTTCTCAAGCAGCTCTTTTTATATCCCCACGACCAGGTACGTAGATAAAAAATAACCATATATATGCCAGTCGGTAGTGACGGCAACCGAGCTTCAACGCTTCTTGCCGCATCGGAGATCCGCAACGTCCTTATCGCGGTCGGAGATGCGTGCAGATAGAAGCAAGTTGAAGCGACAGTTGCCAAACGTGACTGCATATATATGGTTATTTTTTATCGTCCGTGCCGTCCGTCACCTACGCATTTGCCAGCTGGCGTCCGAGCTCCTTACACTCCTCAAGGCCTTCTGCGTCAGGTGTCTCATGACACATAAGTCCGGCTCCACCTACGAGTTCTGCGCCTGCTGACTGCATTCTCGCCTCCCAGTCGCGCATCCATTCACCGTCTCCCCATCCATATGAACCGAAGAGTGCGATCTTCTTGCCTGCCGCAAATCCCTCAACCTCAGCAACGAAAGGCTCCATCTCAGCCTCCTCAAGAACCTCAGCTCCCATAGCCGGGCATCCAAGTGCAAATACTGGTTCATCCTTGAGTGCATCCGGTGCGATGCTGCTTACAAATACTACCTCCGCTTCCTTTCCGGCCTCTCTCACGCCGTCCGCGATAGCCTCTGCCATCATCTGTGTATTTCCGCCCTGTGTCCAGAATACGATATTAATTTTGCTCATAATAATCCTCCTTATGAAATTATATGTTATAGAGATTTACCCTATACATCCCTGTAAACTGTGTTTAACTGCATCTTTCCATATACTTCTACGCCGCGTTTCTGCTCGCCGTGTACATCCCCATGATATCTCTCATATGCAGTCCATTTGAAAGAAATTGGATAAGTCTCTCTTCCGCACATTCAAATATATGAAATGTTCTCCGCTTTGATTCAGCATCCTCATATACCTTCCAATAACCGGAGCAAAGTGCATTTCTTCCGTTCTGCAGAATAAATCCCTCCACATCCTCTGGCGGGTATCCCAGCAGCAAGCCCATCTCGTGTGGGAACCACTCCTTGCCAAGAGCTCCATCGCCACAAGCCTGATCTTCCTGTGCCGGTTGTTTTGAGGTGAATCTTCCTCTGCTCTTTAAGTACTGCTGATATTTTCCGCGAAACTCAGCGAGAATCTCAGAAAGCTCCATGTCCGCATATCCCAGCTCAGACATAAGTCTTTGCACATCATCCCTCTGAACAAATGCCCTGAGCTTTGCCGCATTGTAGATAAATACGTTTACCCTGCCACAGGTTGCTCCCAGTGTGTACATACATATATCACTGTCCTTCAGTATCTCCACCATCTGACGATATCCGCTGAGTTCTATGTTCAGAAGATTTGACACCTTGACGCCCGTTATCACTGGTGCACACTGAAGTGCCATCTGAAGTTCCACATCACCGAGCTCCATGCCCTTCATGATCTCCCATGTATTTTCACTCATACAAAACCTCCTTGTGACAAATAGGTGTTTGAGAATAACAAGGAAATGCTATACAAACCCACATTTTAAATAATGATTTAAAGCATTTTTATGTTTGGTTAGCCTTGTCTAACTCTAGTGAAAATACTACAGGATTCCTCCCCGAACGTCAATAACCCGGAGTGAGACATTTTCTCACTCCGGGTTATCTTGTTGATTAAAAATATACATTTATAAATTCTGCTCTATCATCGTCCTGCGTGGCTCTTTATTTCCGCCTGTTACCATATTGAGCAGCCGCCACACACCATATGCACAGATCCCACACACAGCCACAGGTACAAGGAGCACTACTATAACTCCTGTGCAGACTCCTGTAACCAGGTATCTAAACCATTTCATCACATCACCATTCCTCATATCTACTGCCATCTTAGTGCATTCCTCTCATTACATTATAAGCTGATCTTCTTAGACAGCAGTGTTGCACTTCCTATATAACTGCCGATCATGCATACAACATAGAGAATGAGCTGCGGTATATTCTTATACATCGCGTCAAGCATAGTCTCCACCTGCACGTTCTTCCCAAGGTGCGGAAGCTTGTATGCTATGTAGCTCACCAGCACATAAAGAGCCACAAAAAGTATAAAGCTGACAACGCCCTTTATCTTCTTATTCTGGAGCACTGTGGAAGACAGTGACACGGCAAGGTACGCTATGGTGATCATTGTATAGAATTGAATAAGTGCTACTACTATGAACCCTGCAACATTTGCAATGACACTTCCTATTGACAATCCTCTTGTTCCCAGAATATCATCCAGCACAAGCTCAACGCCAGCTACACCGCCGTTATGTGACTTAAGCAGGTTATAATCAACAACTATAAGCAGTCCAAGAAAGGCCACAAGTGTCGCACCGGTGAGCAGGATTGAAAGCAGCTTTGCACCGATAATCTTGTAATTTGAAATCGGCGTCATAAACACCATATACCCAGTCTTGTTCTTCAGATCCTGACTGTATATTATCACACCATATATCAAGACGAACATAAACGAAGCCCAGCCTCCCATCACAAGGAAGGTGATACCAAGTCCAGCTAACAAATCCTTTTCTGCAAATATTCCAATCACGAACAGCAATTCTGCTGCCGCAAGAGCCGTTATAACCACCAGAAGTGGAAATATTCCACGTCTGTATTCATATTTCATCATCTTTAACATAATATCTATCTCTCCTTCATCTAACTATGCATATATTTCCTTATACATATCAACTATCGACTTGCCCCTGCTCACTCGCAGTTCCTCTGCATCTCCCTGAAGCACACAGGTGCCATTCTTGATAAAGAATGCGTGATCCACGATCCTCTCAAGCTCATCCACAAGGTGGCTTGACATGAGCACGGCTGTGTCATCCGATATATTCCGAACAATCGTGCTGATGATCTTCTCCCTCGCTATGATGTCTATTCCGTTCAGTGGCTCATCAAGCATAACGATCCTGCTGTCTCTGGACAGAGTAACCGCTATCTTGAGCTTTGCAAGCATTCCTGAAGACATGCTCTTCGCCTTCTGATCGGGATTCAGATCCATCTCAGCAAGCAGTCCCATGTATTTGTCATAGTCAAAGTCATCAAAGAAATCTTTGTAATACTTTCCTATGTCTTTACAGTTCATATATCCGAAGAAGAAAGCCTCCGTCGGCATATACGCTATGTCTTTCTTTGACCTGTATGTCATAGGCACTCCATCTATTGTAATAGTTCCTGAATCCGGCTTGACCAGACCAGCTATGATCTTCATAAGTGTCGACTTTCCACTTCCATTCGGACCGAGCAGCGCATATATGTGTCCCGGCTCAATCTCCAGTGACAGGTCGGATATGGCTGTGGTCGTGATATACTTCTTAACAAGATGTTCGCATTTTAACATTGTATCATTTCCCTTCTTTTTTATTACTTCTTACTTCCCAAAGTGTTCTTTTAGCAGTTCAAGGATCTCATTCTGTGAAAATCCCATACCAGTGAGCTGTTCGTCAAAGCTCTGTATAATTTCTTCTATCCTCTCCTTTTTCAGGTCGTCTATGACCTTGTCATCCTCCGTCACAAATGTTCCTATTCCGCGTCTGGTATAGGACAACCCCATAGACTCCATCTCGCTGTAAATCCTCGCTGCAGTATTCGGATTTATCTGGTATTCTATGGCAAGTTCTCTTGATGACGGAAGCTTAGATCCCAAAGGCAGTGTGCCCGCTATGATCTTCTGCTTTATATCCTCTATGACCTGAAGATATATGGGGATATTCGTCTTAAATTCCATCACACACCTCCTCCTTGTATGCTGTCTAGCTCTTCTGTACCGCTGTACTAGTTGAATAGTGCACTAGTATCATAGTATTGTCAACTGTATTTTTAAATAAAGTATATTTTTTTAGTTTTTTGTCATCTCGATAGTAACTCATGCACCCGGTCATCTCGTCATCTTTGCTTATTACCTACATTTTATCTCATATACAATGTTTTCACTTAAAAGATAAAAAATTATCCATAAAACACATTATTCTGTGTCCTACGGATAATTTTTTAAAATTTTTTCTTTTTTAGAGATTTTTCATCTATTTGGAGATAATTTTGTATCTTTTCCCTGGTTATCCCAACAGCCACTAGAGAATTCATACAAATTAAATTTCTAACAAACCCTCAGCACCAGTGCTTGCAGCTCGCACACATTCATATAAAGCTTCTCAACTCTGTCTGCAAATATCGCTGTGGAGAATTTATCTGCCGACTGCACCGCATTTCGTCTGAGCTGCTGCCTTGAAGCCGCACTCATATCAAGCCACTTTACCAATGCGTTCTCAAATGTTTCCTCATCCGTGAATTCCCATCCATTCTTTCCGTTATCCACCACATCGATAAGACACGGATCCTCTCTGCACAGAAGGGGGATCCCGGCTGCCAAAGCCTCCACATATGTAAGCCCCTGTGTCTCGCTTGTGGATGCACTCACGAAGAAATCACCTGCCTGATAATACTCAGCCACCTTGTCTGGCTCAATCATCCCTGTAAATATCACACTCTCTGAGATTTCAAGCTCTCTTACCTGTTCCTCTATCTCTGCCCTGTATGGTCCGTCTCCAACTATCATGAGGATTGTACCATATCTGCTCACTCTCTTCTGACATCTGAGTATCTCAAGGGTATTCTTCTCTTTCGCCAGTCTCCCAACATAGAGAAGTACTGTCTGTTCTTTGCTGAGTCCATACTGCTGCCTGATCCTATACCTGCCGTCCGTCTCTATATATTTGCCGAATTTATCCGTGTCGATCCCAGATGGAATCACCTCAACAGGACATAACACATCATACTTTTCAAGCACATCCTCTATCTTCCTGCTCGGTGCTATCATGGCTTCCACCCTCGATGATAACATCCTGGTAAGTTTCTGCACAACTTTGCGTCCCCACGCTGCATTTGGCGAAAAGTAATGAGTGTAATCCTCGTACACCGTGTGATATGTGTGTACTATCGGCGCATTTGTCTCATCTGCTATCTTCTTCGCCATGAAGAAGGTTGAAAACTCACACTGGGAATGTATGACATCCGGTTTCCATTCTATGAGTTTGTCTATTACCGCCTTAATGACAGGCATCTTAAGTCTTGCCTCCGGATATATCTTTCCGGCACCTATCGATGCAGCATATATCACATCCCCTTCTGCGTATGTATGATGACTTCTGGACAGTGTGAGTATTTTCACCTCATGCCCTCTTTTCTTGAGTTCATTTGACAGATTGACAACTGATGTCACAACTCCATTTATAACAGGTTCATACCAGTCCGTAGTAATAAGTATCTTCATGATCTATCGTCTCCTTCTATTTCAGGCGGCATTCATTCTGTACATCACCACCTGCACTTTATCCTCATATCAACTACTTTCTGATTACTACTCTGCCATACACATATAAATTCCCATTGTAACAAATCTAAATATTATATAAATTGTATCTATGTGCACCCAAAAAACAGATCTATGACCACCTCCCAAAATAGATCTATGACCACCCCAAATGGATAATTATCTGCTACTGATAGATTTTCTGTTTCATAAAAGAGCTTTTCGAAAAGAGCTTTTCGAATATTCTGAATATAGATTGCCGCGAAGATTTCTGTGTTTGAAAATTTCTGGGAGTAAAAATTTCTAGTGTTAAAATTTCTTGGCAATTTATTTAGAAAACTCCTTGCATTTTTTTCAGAATGTTCTTATACTATTATGGCAGTGTTGATATAACACTATCGGTGCGTGGCTCAGCTTGGTAGAGCGCTTCGTTCGGGACGAAGAGGTCGTGGGTTCGAATCCCGTCGCACCGATTTTTTATGCGCAAAAATATCTTGATTTCCTGTCAGAATATCACATCTGATCTCTTATCCGAATCAGTCTTGAAATACTCCACAATATTGTGACCCGTTATGTCTGCAACCACCGATGAAGGGAACTGACTGCACAGATTGTTATAATTTGTCACACCTGCATTGTACAGTCTTCTTGCCGCCTGGATGTGCTCTTCCGCATTTGTGCAGCTGTTCTGAAGGACCTCTATATTCTTGCCCGCCGTCAATTCCGGATACGCCTCCACTACTGCATTTATCTGATCCGAAGCGTTTTTCATAAGCTTCTCCACTCCTGTCTTTTCATCAGGTGTCATTCCTTTCCTGAGCTTTATCGATGTTATCAGATTCTCGCTCTCATACGACATATATGACTTTACAATCGCATACTGTTTTGTGAGCAGATCATATCTCTTTGCAAGAGCAACATCAACATCCGAATCCAGCTCTCTTACCTTATTTTCCGCTGCTTTCAGAGCATTTGCAGTCTTTATCACATACGCTAAAAATATCAAAACTATTACCACCAACACACCAAATACTAACACACCTTTGCTAAATAATATTGTAAACATACATTTTCCTCCGTGTACTTTTGCTCATTTTCACAATTTCTCTTCTATAGTAACAGAGCCGCATCCAGCGTCTCCTGCAGCATGCGCAGGTATTTGTCCAGATAAGCTTCCACATCATTCATACTCTTTATATTTTTCTCTTCGTCAAATACCATGTATTTATCACTCTTGCTTATACACATATACAATCTGTCCCCATCGAATGTCACATGGAGAGCCGCCTTCTCCTTTGGATAAAGTGCCGCCAGCCTCTCCATAACATACGGGGTAAGCATATAAAATATATTCTCCTCATCATTGCAGTTTATAGTGAACAGCAGATTAAAGTTCTCGTTTTCTGTCTTTTCTATTCTTCCCACTGCGCCACTCTCCGAACCACACTTCAATATATTCTTCATCGCCAGTTCAGAGTTTCCCATGACTCCCAGCAAGGCCGATGAAACCTTTCTATATGGTATCTCAACAACCAGCCCCCCAAATAATTTGTCTATTTTTTTCTCTTTATCACCATCACTGTCCTCGTGATAATACTCGTACTCCATGTATTCATAACTGCACCTGAAATGAACACCCTTGTATGTTCCCTCCACCATGTCGCGACCGTTAACCAGCAAAGGCTTGCCATCCAGTGTAAATGGTCTGCCAGCAAAGCAGTTCAGTCTTCTCATCTGTTCATCAGGAAGTCCGCCCTGATGTCTGTATACGCTACCCTCTCCATAACGTCTCCTGATAATCTGTGGGATCAGCTCCGTGTAAATCACACTGGAATCTGAAATATTCTCTTTTTTCTTTTTGCTCTTACTCACCCATCTGAATATAAGGAAGATAACTACTCCGTATACGATCACCAGTCCGCCGGGATTTTCTGAATCTGTTCCGCCACCAGCTCCCGCACCGCCTGATGATATGTTGTCCATATCGCCAAATATCTGCTCTCCCCTGTCAAATATCCGCTCTGTTATACTCATGCCGTTTATCAGCCCGGCCTCATTAAGTATCGTGAACGCCATGATCACCACTACTACGGTTATGAGCACTATTCGTATCCCGAGCCATTTTGCCCTTCTCTTCGCATCCGCCTGATCGCTCCTTCTCTGAAAATCACCGGGCAAGCCTCCATTCTCGTATCTTGATATAACATCCTCTGACCGATCATTCTGTCTGGCTTCCCCGTAGAGCCTCTCCTCTATCTCCTGGCGCCACATGGCATCAAGTGCTTCCCATCTCAGCTTTATCTGCTCATTTGTCATGCCCTGCTCCCGCATCTCTTTCTCTCTTTGGCTGCGGTATATTCTGGAATACATGTTGGGCGCTCCGGCATCCGGTCCAAGATACATTCGGTCTCTCTCATCTATCGGCAGATCGGCATATGCATCTCCGGGCATAAGCGTCCCATCCGCATAGTTCCTGACATGATACTTGGCTGATTCATTTGCAAATTCAAGTGCGCGAGCCAGTCTATCCCCGTGTTCCTTTTTCATCCGTGATTTCTCCTTTATCCCCGTCCAGATCAACTGTTATTTGATTTACTATAAAACATTTTCACGTCTGTCCACTATCAGCGCCGTGTAAAATTTCAGTCAAATGCGTGCAAGACGGCACTTATCTGCTCAATATAACCGGCGACTCCGCATCCCAAAAATGAAGGTGGGGACGGAGGGGTCAGGTACCTCCGTCCCCACCTCCATCTCCATTTTTTCTCAGGACGACTCTATCTGAGCAACGAAAGTTTTTTATCTGCCTGAATGTTATTTCACAGATATACATTAGCAAATTTGAGTATAAAACTCCTGTTCACTGTCCATACTCTATTTAGGAGAAAATCCACAGACTGCCAGGCAGTCACCAGTTTTTTCAGATAGATTCATAATTTCAGGAGGTATACAGTACATGTCAAATATGTTTTGTTTTCAGTGTCAGCAGACAGCGGGGGGATCCGCATGTATCAATACCGGAGTGTGCGGCAAGCAGCCATCCACATCTAATCTACAGGACGAGCTTGTGTGTGAGCTTATAAAACTTGCAGAACTCTCAAAAAATGAGAATAAACACAGCGCGGTCGCCGACAGACTTATCATAGACGGTCTTTTCACAACCCTGACAAATGTAAACTTTGACAACAATGCAATAAAAGAATTTATGGGAAGGGTTAAAAACGAGCAGAACAAGATCAGCAGACCTGAGGCTGAAAAGATACAGGTGATCAACCTATGGGATGGTGACACGGATATAGTGTCCTTGCGTTCCACCCTGCTGTTTGGACTCAAGGGTATGGCGGCATACGCCCATCACGCCATGAATCTCGGCTACACAGATAATGAGGTTCTGAAGTGGTTCTACAAGGGACTATGCGAGGTTAACAGGGAGCACAGCGTCACCGAATGGATAGAACTCATCATGGAATTTGGCCAGGTCAATTTCAAATGCATGGAACTACTGGACAAGGCCAACACTGAATCATTTGGCAATCCTGTGCCTACGAGAGTAAATGTTGACATCAAAAAAGGGCCATTTATCGTGGTCTCCGGTCACGACCTGAACGACCTGTCACAGCTCCTTGAGCAGACTGAAAAGACAGGGGTAAATGTATATACCCACTGCGAGATGCTGCCTGCGCACGGCTATCCGGAGCTTAACAAATACCATAATCTGGCGGGCAATTTCGGAACCGCATGGCAGAGCCAGCAGACGGAATTTGAGAACATACCCGCGCCGGTGCTCTTTACCACCAACTGTCTCATGCCGCCAAGACCGAGCTACAAGGACAGGATCTACACCACATCAGTCGTGGGTTATGACGGCATGGTTCACATCTCAGGTACAAGAGCAGGGAAGAAAGATTTTACCCCTCTGATCAAGCACGCACAGAAGCTTGGCGGCTATGAACACGACAGGAGCATGAGCGGCATAAACGGCGGTCATATGCTGACAACCGGATTTGGACACAGCGCGGTTCTGTCACAGGCTGGCAAGATCATAGACGCCATAAAAGCCGGACATATCAAGCACATTTTCCTCGTTGGCGGCTGTGACGGCGCGCATCCGGGACGCAACTATTACACCGAATTCGTAAAACAGACTCCAATGGACACTCTTGTCCTCACCCTCGCCTGTGGCAAGTATCGTTTCAATGATCTCGACCTCGGCGAAATCGACGGGATTCCAAGAATACTCGACATGGGTCAGTGCAATGACTCCTACAGTGCCATCAAGGTTGCTTTGGCTCTGGCCGATGCATTTAATTGCAGCATAAACGATCTCCCACTCACCCTTGTACTGTCATGGTACGAACAGAAAGCCGTCTGCATTCTTCTCACCCTGCTGTCGCTGGGCGTGCGCAACATGTATATCGGACCGACACTGCCTGCGTTCATGTCCGAGACCGTGGTGAAATATCTGGTGGAGAATTATAAGCTAAACCCGATCACTGCTCCTGAACAGGATCTGGATGCGATACTGAAACGTTGAGTATATCACTTATACTCTCCGCCATATCCGCATTTATCCCTGCTTCCTGTCCAGGGATCTGGAGACAAAATCACCGAAGCGTCGCTCTGCCTCATACCAGGCACTGTCCTGAACAAAATAATCATCCTTGCGGAGGTTCATGTCCATCGGACCTCCGCAGACAGGGCAGCGCGGAACCATATATGTTGAGATCTTGCAATCTCTTCTTACCTGATCCATTTGCAGAAACATATCAGTGGCATCGTATGTCTTGTCATGACAAGCATGCGCGCACTGTATATGAAAATAATCGCCCTGGGTGCCAAATTAGCTGCACCCCCGCAAATGTATGGATACAGTTGTCAATACAGGCGTGACAAGGAATATAACATCCGGTCATACCGCTGTTTGCAGCATTTACTATGGAGGGAACTGCAAGCCTTGTTATATCTCCACACCACACGTATGTGTCCTTCTGGATCTCTGGGATGTCACAAAGCTCCACTATGCCTTTCTCATCATTTACCTGTGTCAGGTATTCATCCTGTATCATCAGAAATTCATCGTCAATATCTCCCGGCATCCTGACATTCATAAGTGAACGGAGTAATCTGCGCTGCTCCCCGCTGCCATACGGTATCTGCGCACTGGCACAGTCGCCACGTTCTTCCAGCAACCGTTTTATCAAATATATTCTTCTTTCACTCTGGTTCATCTAATTCTCCAATCAACTATCACTATTTACCCTGGGGCACTAATCAAGACCCGCAACAAAACTGTACTGGCAATCCCCGATCTGGCCTTCCGACAGATTGCACTGGTGCCTCTGCCTGTAGACAAGCTATGCCACAAAGTCTGTCGCCGGATTTTTCAGTATCTCCGCCGGCGTGTCATACTGTTCAACATCACCTTTGTTCATGACTAGCACCTTCGTTAGTGCAGACATTGGGTCTGATTTATCACAAAATCCTTAATGCACTTCTGCGGGCAGATCCGCTCACATTTCCCGCACTGGATACATTTGTCGGTTATCTCGTATCCCTTGAAAGTCTTTTCACTAAAATAACCATACCTCATATGAAGTATGGTCATCTAATAAACCGTTATATTACTCAGATATTTCTTCCCTGGTACTGAACGGTTACTATATATACTCTATTTTGTCCCTTTGCATTCTCCGGGGACATCTTCTCAAGCGCTATATACGCATATATGTCATCGATATCACGAAAGGCTCTGGGATATAAGATTACGCTATATTTATCCATAGTATTTTTTGTTCAGCCTTTCTATAGCACTGTCTACCGATATCAGTTCAGCCCCATTCTCTACTTCTTTTTCAGCTTCATAGATTACCTGATCGATCCTGTTGATCTGTGCAAATTTTTCATACAGCTCTGCACTCATTACAACTAAATCACTATATCCATTTTTTGTAATAAAAATAGGCTCCTGTTTCTTATGAGCTAATTCTGAAATCTCACTTGTATTTCTCAAATCTCTAATTGGCATAATAGTTGGCATGATCAACACCTCTCTTTCTTGTGTCATTATTGTAGCATAATTATGTCACACTGTAAATGTATAATCTTATGTCACACTGTCACCCCAATATGCGCATTCATATTATAAAACTAGTGCATTTATAGTATGTATGGTATAATCCGCATATAAATAACCAAAAGAAACTATTGGATTTTATAACCCTATTAAATATTTTTATTAAGAGGTAATTATTATGAGCGACAAATTAAAAGAATTGCCGGCATGCCCGGTTGAGACGACATTAAGTCTTATAGGCGACAAATGGAAGGTTCTGATCCTGAGAGATCTGATAACCGGCACAAAGAGATTTGGAGAACTGAAAAAATCCATCGGAACTGTTTCACAGAAGGTTCTCACCGCGCAGCTCCGTGACATGGAGGGAAATGGACTCGTTCACAGAGAGGTGTATGCGGAGGTTCCGCCCAGAGTGGAATACTCGCTGACTGAACTCGGTCAGAGTCTCCAGCCTGTGCTTGACGCAATGAGAAATTGGGGCGAGAATTATAAAAGCAAGAATTCCTAAAACAACTCTGTTATATATACAGTAAGGGCTGACTACTCTGTTTAGAGCAGTCAGCCCAATTATTGTCAGCCGACAAGTTTGTCTAATTCCCGCTTAACCTTCTCAAGCTCTGCCTTATAGTCTGCCAGATGTCTCTTCTCCTGTCTTATCCTATAAACATAATTGCTGGTATCCTTGGAAGTTTCTTTCTCCTCCTGGCGGCAGTGAACATACATTGGTATCTCTTTTGCAGCACGTCTTATCACATATGCTATGAACGAAACCACCACAGCCCCAACAATGATAAACAAATACGTCTGTGCAACAAACCTATTTCTTCATTTAACTTTTTCTGTGATACCGATAAATGCATATGTCTTCCTCCTTATTTCCTGAATATCAGTCTCACTTCAACCCCGTCATCGACATTCTTCATCTCACAATCAAATCCATGTCTGTCCATGATGGTCTTGACGATCGAAAGTCCAAGTCCGGTGCCCTTATGTCCATGACGACTGTTATCACCCTTGACAAATGGCTTCCACACATTTGTCAGTGTGTCCTTATCAAGTGGTTCACAGGAATTGACAAATGACACCTCTTTGTCATAGAGCTCCACCGTGATGTGTCCGCCGCCAGTCACATACTTGACAGCGTTATCCATGATGTTGACAACAGCCTGATACATCAGAGCTTCATCCGCAGAGACCGTGCATGCCCCCGATATATTGATCTGCACGTTTTTCTCCGATATTTTCTCATTATATATCTGTGCCACAATGTCAACTATGCCTGTCAGATCCACTTCTGTCTTTTTGAGCTTTGTATCCACGTCCTCTGCCTTAGCCATATCCAGTATAGTCGCAACCTGCGTATTCATCTGTCTGACCTCATCCAGTATGCCGTCCATATAATACTGGTTCTTCTCAGGATTTGTGCCAGCCTTGAGATTTTCAGCGTAAAGTGAGATGACCGCCAGTGGACTCTTCAGATCGTGCGCCATAGCATTTGATGTGGTACGCCTGTACTGCTCCATGTCATAGACAGATTTGTATGATCTGTACAATACATAGGCTATTGCAAGAGAGACAAGCGTGCTCAGCAGTGCTATTCCTATCCACGTGGCAATTATTGCTTTTCCAAATGAAGACTTTACGAGGTCGGTGTGATAATCCATCACCAGATAATAACTATTTCCAATCGGTACCACATCGGTGTTGTGCTTTCCCTGATCACAATTCCTACTGACTCTTGATGAACTTCCAACACCGGAGTCCCCCAGATCTGCCACAAGAGTCTCTATATTTCCTTCATAATCCATATTACGGGAAGCTGCTCCCGAACCGATAAGACTGCTATTATAAAAATGGTATCCTTTGCTTGTGTCAAGCTTCACATAACCATCGGGGATCTCTGTTACTGTGACACTCTTCTCATCAGATTCGCCATAGTCCATTGGGGCCTCATGAGTTCCTATGACCTTAACGTCATCACCGTAGTCATAGTAACTGTATTTACTTATCCAGAAACTGGTTCCCTTTACATATATCTCTTCTATCCTAGATAAAGCAGGCAAACCATCGGCACTTCCGTATCTTGGAGCCTCCGCCATCATCTTCTGATAATCCTCATATGTACATGACAATTTAAACTTTTTATTGTTATCATCTGTGACAACAAAAAACATACGGTAGTCATGCCCGGCAACCAATGTCAAAGTGCCATCTGAGTCCTTATAGTACAGACTTGCAGCAGCACCGCCATCCACTGCAATCGCACTTAGCATTTCGCACGTATATTCAACATCACTGGTGAATTTGTTATCCGCAGTCTCAAAATCATAATTGATCCCATCCACATAGGCTCCTGCCAGTGCATCTTGATATTCTGTAACTGCTTCATTTACATTTGACCTGATTCGTTCCTCAGCACTCGCTACACCGTTGTCTACACTAGTATTATATATAGATACCAACAGATAGGTCACGATCCCTCCCAGCAATGCTGCCACCAATATAAACGGCACAAATATTCTCAGAAAAAATGAACCGAATCTTTGTTTTTTCCCATATAACATATTTTTATTCATATTATAAAACATCCTTTCCCTTTTAATAACCTCCGAGTCATGGGGTCTGTGTACTGGCACATCCGTTAGACCTTCATACACTTTGCACAGTCTTAATCCATCCTGTATCCCTTTGCAAATACTGTCTTGATCTTTTTACCCGGCTCTCCAAGTGCCTGGCGCAGTTTCTTGATATGATTGTCCACTACTCTGTCGCTACCCTCATAATCATAGCCCCACAGCCTGACCAGAAGGTCGTCCCTTGTGATAAGCATTCCTCTGTGTTCCATAAAGTACTTCAGCATGGCATATTCCTTCGGTGCAAGCCTTACCTCGTTCCCGGCAACAAATACCTGAAGCTTGTCCGGATAGATCACGATGTCATACGCCTCTATGCTGCTCTTCTTCTCCCACAGCCCCTTGCTTCTTCTGAGGAATGACATGATCTTTGCAGAAAGCTCCGCCATGGAAAACGGCTTCACCACATAATCATCACAGCCTATGTCATAGCCGTACAGCCTGTCCTCCTCCCTGCCCCTTGCAGTCAGGAAAATGACAGGCACATAACTCTTTGCCCTGATGGCCTTGCATATCTCAAATCCATCTGCCCCCGGAAGCATGATGTCCAGCAGCACCAGATCGTATTCGTTCTCATACACAAGCTCCAGTGCCTTGTCTCCATCATCAGCCCAGGTAAAACAGGTCTCATATTCTGCTTCCCCGCCGTTCATATAGTCCATTATCCCCTCTGCTATCTTCTGCTCATCCTCAACTAGCAATATGCTATGCTTCATATTTCCTCCCCGTGGCAGCTTTGATTCTATATACCTCACGGCGCCGTGCCACTCTATGTAAATCGTCGATATCTAAGATTCTGAACACAGTATACTTCAAACTTATATCCTTTTTATATCCTTTTTGTATCCTTTTGCATGTTTTTTATAAACAAATTGACCTTCTACCAGGAATCCGATTACGTATCGCGTAATCAGGTGTATGCATACAACCCAATCATAAACGAGTCTGGGGACACTTCTCTGGAGGTTTATCTGCTCAATTCTAATCTGAAGGACTTTACATTTCCTGAGTCTTTCTGGGGAGTACCTGTGACACGGATTGCTGAGGGCGCATGCAATAACAAGTTTACAGGTTCGGCAATATATGTTTTGAAGCATGCAGCTTCATTTCGGATATTACACTACCAGACAGTCTGCAATATATTGGAGACTACGCATTCAACGACGCTTTGAGGAATGTAAGTCTGAAGATCCCATCTACTGTAAAGGAGATCGGGAAGCGGGCATTTTACAGGAGCGTAACCCCGGCATATGGTGGATACCTGTCGCTGATCGTTGAACCTGGCAGTTATGCATACGACTACGCAAAAAAGAACGCCTTATCCATGGATCTGGGTGAAACTACTATCCTATACACAACCTGCATGAATGGTGATCACGACTGGCGCGTCATCGTCGATAAGGAACCTACATGTACAGAGGACGGCTACAAGTCCTACGACTGCATGAATAAGGGCTGCACTGCAACGAAAAAGGATACTCTTCCTGCCACCGGTCACAAGATGGAGGAATATACCAAGTATGAATCCAATTCACACAAGGGAACCAGATACATCTATTGTGTGAATTGTAATTACTCCAGAGCAGAAGCTGTGATATATGTGGATTAACCGAAACCCGCAAATATGGGAAAAAGGTCACCGCGACAATGCGTGTCAATGTGACAGCCATCACATTGAACACAGGCCAGAGCTCAAGCAGACTGAAGGTTACAGGTTTTCAGACAGGGGACAGTGTCAGGGCATGGACATCTGGCAACAGCAGGATCGCGAAAGTTACTGGAAAACCCAATGGAACCTGCGTTATAACCGCCGGCAAGGTAACAGGCAAAACCACCATTACCATCACTATGAAGAGCGGCATAAAGAAAACAGTCACGATAACTGTCAAAAAGCCTGTTGTCAAAACCAGAAAGATTACTAAGGTTCCACCGAAGATCAGCCTTAAGCGCGGCAAGATATCTGCCAGATGCAAAGCTACAGTAAAGTAAATAAAGTGGACGGGGGATTCTATCCTCCGTCCACTTATGTGTTTTATATCTAGTTGTTGGATACCGTTCCATCGGATTGCTGCGCCTCCAGCGGCACAGTCTCTCCGGACATATACTTCACATAATCCAGATAGTCATTATTCCAGTCCGCATACTTTTCTGAATGTCTCTTATCCTTAAAAGAATAATTCTCTGAAATATATTTTCCAAGATAGGCGCTTACCTTCTCTGCACCCTTGCAGTTGAGATGTCTTCCGCCATCCCTCGTGTCGGTGCTCCAGTCGATTGCATAATCACCCTTGAGCGTATTCATATCGACAAAATCAATATTCTTGGCCTTAGCATACTTAACCATTGCATTGTGTCTTGCATAATTCCATGACTTCGCCGTCGGAGTCTCCATGAACATGATCTTGATTCCATTCTTCTCACACTTGTCTATAAGCTTATCGAGCAGTATCTTTGATACCTCCGGTATGTCCTCAACAGCCTTGGTTTCCACCATCTTGCTCTGACCTGAAAACGGCTTGACCTCCATGCTGAGATACTGTCCTCTTGAGGCTGATCTGTATGTGTAGTCCCTGGCACCAAACATGTCCGAAACACTCATGCTCTTCCACCTGTTGTGATACTGTGCAAGAGGCAGATACTTATATGCCAGATTCTTCAGATTGTTCTCCACCTTTTTCAATGTCGTCTTGCCTGTCCACAGCATATTTACATCGAACACCACAAGCTTCGGTTTCTGACATGAGAGCACCTCGTCCAGTAGGTTTGAGGCACCTGTCACATTCTGAAATCCCTCTGCTGCAACATACGTTGGTATCCCGAATCTGTTCCATATATACATTGGCGAACATGCACTGTATGCATTGCTGTCTCCAAGTATCAGCACATCTATCGAATTCTTTGGCTCACCATAAAACCCTCTTGCATTTGAGTTTGTTATTCCGCTTCCCGGGTCACTGCGCTTCGGGGTAAATGCCACGCCAAGCACCCCCAGGATAACCACAAACACCATTGCAAATGCTATCATCTTTATAAGATTATGTCTGCTGTCTTTTTTCATAATCATCACCCTTACTGTTGCCTGTCAGTCAACTGTGATCACTCCCCCTCGCCTGCATTCCCCGGCTCCTGAACATCATCACTGTCAACCTCTATATATATTTTCTTCTTCAACATATAGCTTCTATACTCCGCATACTCCTTATTCCAGTTTGCGTACTCTATGTCATTCTGCTTATTCTCAAATGTATAGTTGGATGTGAGATACTTTCCAAGGTACGCAGTAACTTTTCTGGCACCGTACGAATTCATGTGCATTCCGCCATCCCTGATATCCTCACTCCAGTCTATCGCATATTTTCCTGTCAGAGTATTAAAATCAATAAATGTCATATCGTGCTCTTCCGCATAAGCTTCCATAGCAACATGTCTTGCATATGTCCACGAAGTTGCAGTTGGAGTCTCCATAAGAACCACTTTTATTCCATTTTCTTCACATTTTTTTAAAAGCTTTTCAAAAAAGAATTTCGTTATCCATGGGATGTCATCAACCTCATCCGATTCCTGCATCTTATCCTCGCCAACATATGGAAGAACCTTCCTGCTTAAATTCTGTCCGCGGGTACTTGATCTGTAAGTATAGTTCTTACCCTTAAATCCATCGCCCAGAGACATATTCTTCCATCTGTTGTGATACTTTATGATCGGCACATACTTATACAGTATATTTGTTATGCAGTCTTCTGTCCGCTGTGTATCGGTTTTTCCCGACCACAGCATATTCACATCAAATATCATAACCTTGGGTGACTGACACTCAAGCACCTCATCTAGTATATTTAGTGCACCCACGATATTTTGGTTTCCCTCTGCTGCTACATATGATGGTATACCATATTTCTTCCATATAAACATAGGTGAATACGCACAGTATGCATTGCTGTCACCAAGTACCAAAAGGTCTATGGAATTCTTCCTTTCTCCGTAAAATCCCCTGGCATTTGGATTTGTCATTCCTCCCTGCAGATCGCTTGTCTTAGGTGTAAATACCTCACACAGCACCGCCAGCATTGTTGCAAACAGTACCACAAATATAATTGACTTTATCAGTTTCTTAATACTCTTGCTATTCATCCGGATCAATTCTAATCTCCACTAAAATTTTATAAATCTAGAACTGGGCATATATGAATCCTGCCACCTCGTAGCCCTTTCCATATGCGCCAAGTATTATCACAGAAAATAGCAGCACATAATATACTGCCCATCTGAGGACTATATTCTTCGATGCAAGCTCCGCTCTTATCTGATGTCCTTTCTCCTTGTAAAGTCCAACCAGGAACAGTATGAGCGCTCCCGCCATCAGCACTGCGAAATCAGCCATGTCAAGCTTTATTCCAAGCAATGTTCCATTTGTAAGATCTGCAAATGTAAATCCCTTGAACATTGACACAAACATATGCCCAAATGCTGTCAGATCATCAGCCCTAAACATGAGCATTCCAACATTTACAAATAGGAAAGTTCTAACAACCTGAAGCAGCCTGTATATCTTTCCCTGCCTGTCCACATGCATTTTATCATAAAGCTTTTTGAAAAACGGCTCGGTAAGCAGTCCGATAATCATAATCGCCCAATAATAAAGACCATACATTACATATTTCCAGCTTGCGCCGTGCCATATTCCCGTTCCAAACCAGACGATAAACATCGCAACAGACATAGGGACAAATGTCGCGAAGAACGCATTCATATGTTCCCTTGTCTTCTTGCTGAGCTTTACAAACGGCTTCGAGAGGGATACAGAATAAAATACATAATCCTTGAACCATGAGCCCAGCGTCATATGCCATCTTCTCCAAAACTCGCTCACCGTCTTTGATATAAATGGCTGGTTAAAGTTCTCAGAAAGTCCGATTCCAAACATCTGGGCACTTCCTCTCACAATATCCATACATCCGGAAAACTCTGCGTAGAGCTGAAGTGTGTAGAGAAGCATTCCGCATACGACAGGAAGTCCTGTGTAATCACTGTAATTGTTGAAGATCTGGTTGACGTACATATTTGCACGGTCCGCAATCACTATCTTCTTAAAAAATCCCCACAGTATGAGCTGAAGTCCCATCGTCATGTTCTCATAACTGAACTTGTGCCCCTCATACATCTGGTCAGCCACCAGGTCAAATCTTGCTATAGGGCCCTCAACTATATGAGGGAAAAATGCCAGGAACAGAGCCACCTTGCCAAAACTGTCCGAGGCCCTGTATTTGCCCCTGTATACATCAACAATGTAGCTTACTGCAGACAGAGTATAAAATGATATTCCTAGAGGCATCATCCTCTGATACATGGGATTCTCAATATTTATATGTATAAGTCCCAAAATGTCCGTGAACACCTGTCCAAAGAAAACAGAGTATTTCAAAAATACCAATATGCCCACATTCACAAGCACAACACACACGCATATACATTTCTTCTGCCATCCTATCAGTGCCTTGTACTCTTTTTTATTCTCCTTCGGAAGTGCCTTGCGCGCCATATTGTAGCCATCATCTATCTTGTTAATCAGCAGTCCGCCAATGTATATTGTCAGAGAGCCAAACAGGATAAACAAAATGTATTTTCCTGAGTTGATAAAATAAAACAGATAACTGAATGTAAGCAGCACCTTCCATCTATGTTTGATCGGCACTATATTGTAGACTATAAAGCAGCCCAGCAATATAAATACCAGATATGATATCGACGTATATGACATATTTTCCACTCCTCAAGTATTTTTGACGGCAGTCAGTTCCAACCATCTTCCAATATCTGTATCTTGATCCTACTCATCTTCAAGTCTCTTTATCATATCGTAGATAGTCTGAACCGTCTTGAAGTTCTCAGGTGTGATATCAACAGGTGTGATATCAACGTCAAATTCATCGCTGAGCTGGAGTACCAGAGTTACCATCGTGATGGAATCCAGAACACCGTGTCCTATAAGGTCTGTCTCATTCTCATAATCAACACCAGGCTTAACGTCATTTAAAATCTTTAATAATTCTTCCATAATCTCATATCTCCTTATAATAAAAATTTTCTACATATTATAGCAATACCATCGTAACAAATAAAGTGGATTATATAGATATTCGCTATTTACCCTGCGCGTATTCCGCCTTCAGCTTCTTTCTGTCGATCTTGCCATTTGCATTGTGTGGCATGCTCGTGATCCTTATGAATCGGTTCGGCTCCATGTAGTGCGGAACCCTCGCCTTAAACGCATTTAGCAGTTCAGCATCGTCCTTCTTCTTTCCTTCATATATGAACAGAATCTTGTCCGCCGCATCATCGTAGATACATGCATAACTCCTGATTCCTTCTATGGCTCCCGCCGCAGCCTCTATCTCTCCAAGCTCTATACGATATCCCATGTGCTTGATCTGATAATCCTTGCGGCACACATAAACAAGCTCGCCATATTTGTTGTACTTCACCAGATCACCAGTCTTGTACACCAATTCTGGATAATTCGGATTGAGCGGATTCTGGACAAATGCCTCCTTCGTCTTCTCTGCATTTCCATAATACCCAAGTGCCACAAATGAGCCTCTTGCGTAGAGCTCTCCTTCACGGCTGAAGCCGGTCTCAGGATCCACCTCTGGTGATATCTCTTTTCCATCTTCGCCAAGGACAAACACATCGCAGTTATTACATGCATGTCCCATTGGAAGCGGCTCATCATCCGCAAATTCCCTGTTCACGACATAGTATGTGCATATGTCTGTTGTCTCTGTAGGTCCGAACAGATTTGCGTACATAGCATCCGGCAGATTCTCTCTCCAGTAATTTAAAGGCCTTGTCGGCATGACCTCTCCGGCAAACAGAACCTTCTTGAGCTCCGGCAGTTTTGCATATTGGAACATCTTATAATTTGCAACGATCTGCAGAGCCGAAGGCACCCAATATATCGTGTTTATCTTATAGGTGTTCAAGAACTCCATCAGTTTCATAGGGAAGGTGAAATATACCTTTGGTATGATATACAGTGTCGCTCCATTTTTCAGTGTGCTGTATAGATCAGATACCGACATGCTGAAATAAAATGGTGTCTGACTTCCAAACACTGTATTTTCATCTATGTCAAATGCCTCTGTGTACCAGTCTATGTAAGCGATGATATTTGAGTGTGATACCACAGCGCCCTTTGGAACTCCTGTTGATCCCGATGTGAAAAGCGCATACACCGGATCAGTGTCTATCATCCTGGCTCTTACACCGTCCAGCCCGCTCTGATCCGCGTCAGCATCCATCTCATCAAGATCTAACACTTTGATCTCATCAATGCAGCATTTTTGTTCTCCTTCTTTGGAAACAGCCACCGCTTCCTGTGGCTCTGCCGTCTCCTTCACTGCATCTGCAATGTTCTTCGCAAGCTCCATGTGAAGATCATCCGTCAGTATCGCTGCCGGTCTTAAAGCTGCAAGTATGGACTCCGCTCTCTGCTTTGGCATCTCTGCGTCGAGCACCACATAAAAGTTACCGCTGTAGACAACTCCCATGTACGCCGCCACACTCTCTGGTTTCTTGTCCAACAGCACAGCTATAGCATTATTTCTCACGCCCTTGATCTCCGCCAATATCCATGCGCCTATCTTTCTTGAAAAGCTCTCCAGCTGGCTGTATGTCAGACCGCCATTCTCATCCGCAACCGCCAGCTTATCAGGATATCTCGCTGCTGAATTCTCTATAAATTCAAGTATATTTTTCAATACAACTCACCTCGTTCAATAACCTTTTTATCTTCTTTAAATCGAATTGATTATATGCCGTGCCACATGTCAAATTCAACTTAATATACATTCAACATGCTTAATTATAAGTAAGACTTATTACAATTCGATCGGGGACGGAGGGGACAGGTACCTCCGTCCCCACACCACTGCTGTACATCCGGTGATTATAATAAATTTATTTTTAAGGTTCAATTGGGAGATTCTTTAAGAAAACATTAAAAAAGGGACTGGATTACTCCAGCCCCAAGGTTTAAGGGAAATGTTTTATGTGAAATTTTTAATACCTATTTTAATGTGAGTCTTTCCATTGCCTCACTCTCTTCAGGAATCGATCTGAGTCCTCCGCGCTTCTCGACACACAGGCTCGCAACCGCATTTCCATATCTTGCAAATTCTTCAAGCTCGTCTATACTGAATTCCTCCAGGCTCTTGTCCGCTCTGACAAGCTGTGATACAAATGCTCCCCAGAATGAATCTCCAGCCCCCGTCGTATCCACCACATGGCTGACGAATCCGGGAACCTTCCGGCTTCCATCCCTGCTGCATATCAGCACACCCTCACTTCCCAGGGTGACCGCAACAAGTCTGACGCCGCTTCCCAGAAGATACTCTGCTGCCTCTTCCGGATCGGAAAATGGTGTGAGTAGCGCTGTCTCCTCGTCCGAAAGCTTCATTATGTCTACGAACGGAAGAATACTCTTCATCCTCTCCATCGCATTTTCTCTACTGTCCCACAGCGGTGCTCTGTAATTTGGATCATACGATATAACCGCACCGTATTTTTTTGCCTCCTTCACCGCCTGGAATGTAGTTGTCCTCGCCGGTTCATCCGTAAGTGACAGCGAACCTATATGAAACACCTTTGTATCCCTGATCAGCTCAGTATCAATCTCCTTGTAACAGAGCATCGTATCCGCTCCCGGCTTTCTGGCAAATGAGAATTCACGTTCTCCATTCTCATCCAGAGTGACAAATGCCAATGTGGTAAATACCGTGTCATCAACTACTATACCTTTGGTCTCTATCCCCGCCTGTTTTGCGGTCTCGATCAGGAAATTGCCGTGCATGTCATCTCCAACCTTACCTATAAAGGCGGTCTTAAGCCCGGCCTTGCCGGCTGCTGTTAGCATGTTCACCGGAGCACCTCCGGGATTCTGTTCGAAAAGCTTCATCCCGGAATCAGTGTTTCCGGCAGGTGTAAAGTCTATCAGGAATTCGCCAAGTGCCACAACATCATATTTCTTTTCCATGTTGGATCCTCCTTGTGAATTTTACTTTCCTGTGATCTCTATGTCATAGAATTCTACTCTGGCATCCTGTGCCAAAAGTCCTGTCTCAAACTCAGGCTTTGCATAGATCCTGTATGTGAACGCAACCTGTTCTCCGACAAATACCTCCACCATATCGTGGTCAACTATGATCTTTACATCTATCTCGCTGCCCTCTGTTATGTCAAATGTCTTCTCGCACACTCTGACTCCATCAGGGCCCGGCTCAGTTGCCGGAGGTACAGCCTGGCAGGACTGAACCCAGAATGGATCAACTCCCATAGGAAGATTTACCAGTGACACTCTCTGCATAGCCACATCAAACTCAAGGAGCAGGCATCCGCTTGCCTCTTTATCTGACTTGAGTAATATTCCAAAATGGTCATACACCTCTCTAGGCATGATCTTGCACTTCAGCATATAGCTCTCCTCGCTGTGTCCAAGGAAACCGTATGTACATGTACTGACTGAATCCATCTCAACCAGTCTGTCTCCGTGAAGCTCTGCATTTCCAAGAACCGGAATGTAATCCCAATCTACATGTTTCTCAAATACATGCTCATATTCCTTTGGAAGCTTTACATCAAGTCCGCCATCCTCAGTGGCAACAACCTCATGTGGCACACAGAAGGTTCCGCCCCAGTACCACTCGCCTCTGTCACTTCTGTCTGCTCTGTCGTGAGCCCAACCGAAGTAGAAACGTCTGCCGTCATCGTCCTGCATGGACTTGGCTGCATAGAATCTTCTTCCGCCTATGCCATCCTTCTTTGGCTTTCTCCAAGGTCCAAATGGTGACTTTGCTACTCTGTATATTGTATTTACATATTCTGAGAATCGTGAGTATGAGAGATACCAGTTATCTCCCATCTTGTACATCTCAGGGCACTCAGGACAGTTTGTGTGTCCCGGTGAATATATCGGTCCGTAATATTCCCAGTTGACAAGATCCTTTGATCTGTAGAGAACTATACAGCCCCTTCTGGTTATCGGCATATCCAGTCTTCTAGCTGAAATGAGGATCCAGTAGCATTTGTCCTCCTCATTATAGAAGACATATGGATCTCTCCAGTCAAGTTTCTCGTAAAGCTCTATCATAGGTGTGATGACCGGATTGGCAGCATCCTTTACCCATGTGATTCCATCCTCACTTGTTGCATGACATATGGTCTGCTGATACTCTGCAGTGAGGCAGTAGCCTGTATAGAATGCATGGTATTTGCCCTCGCCGTATATAACTGAGCCTGTCCACACTCCTGATGCATCCGGCTCGTCGCCCTCACCCGGATAGAGTGCTGTAGGAAGCTCCTCCCAGTGTACCAGATCCTCTGATACACTGTGGCTCCATGTGGTTCTAAGTCTTGCCGGGTACACTGTTGTTCCCGGAGGGGAAGTCAGTGAGAATATATGATATTTGCCCTCGTGGTAGAAAGGTATTGCATCTCCCGTGGAATCCGCGAAGGACATCTTTCTAAAAATCTCCATATTACTAATCCTTTCTATTGCTAAATTTGTTAAATTTGTTGAATATGTTAAATCGTTGATTGCCCGATATTTCTATCATAACCAACTAGTTTGATGCCAGTTTCTTCTTCTTGAGAAGTTCAAGCTTGCCCTTCTGTCCGTCAAGGAGTACCGCACATGCGATGATAAGACCCTTGATGATGAGCTGCCAGTATGATGACACTCCTATAAGGTTAAGTCCATTTGAGATGATTCCGATGACCATGGCGCCAAATACTGTTCCGCTGATTCTTCCCTTACCACCTGTCATGGATGTTCCTCCAAGTACACAGGCTGCGATGGCATCAAGCTCATATCCGCTGCCGACTGAAGGCTGTCCTGAGTACATTCTTGAACAAAGTACAAGTCCTGCAAATGCTGAGAGAAGTCCAGATATTGTAAATACTATGATCTCTATCTTCTTGATAGGTACACCTGAGAGTCTTGCAGCCTCACGGTTACCACCTATCGCATATATATATGTTCCGAATTTTGTCTTGCTAAGGATAAAACTGAATAATATGATGAGCACTACCATGTACACTACTGGAAGTGGGATCACATTGAACAGGTATCCTGTTCCGATCTCGATGAAAAGCTTATTGGTGATACGTGTTGACTGTCCACCCGTGTAGACATAAGCTATACCACTTGCTATGTTCATCATTGCCATTGTGATGATGAATGCAGGCACCTTGAAGTTAGCAACTATAAAACCACTTATAAAGCCCGCTGCTGTACCTACCAGAAGTCCTGCCACTATGGCAACTCCGAGAGGGAGTCCCTGGTTAACTATAAATCCTACGGTCAGGGTTCCCGACATGGCTACTATCGATCCAACTGACAAGTCGATGTGTCCGAGTATGATTATCAGTGTCATTCCAAGTGCTATGTAGGTATTGATAGATATCTGTCTAAGCACTGATATGATGTTGTTGGTTGTGAGGAATTTATCTGTGGCAAGTGCTACGGCCACACACATTATTATCAAAACCACTATGATTCCTATGTTACCCTTGACGATCGATGTCAGGGGATTGTTCTTCAATATAGAAGTTGCCTTTGAATTTTTCTTTGTCTCGCCCATATTATTCGATACCTCCTGCAGCGTATTTCATTATCTCTTCCTGTGAAAGCTCGTCCTTTGACAGTTTCTTAACAAGTCTTCCGGCTCTCACAACACACACGTTATCGCACATGTTGATGATCTCAGGAAGCTCACTGGATACCATGATTATCGCTATGCCTTCCTTTGCTAGTTCATTGATTACCGTATATATCTCAAATTTTGCATTTACGTCAACACCTCTGGTTGGCTCATCCAGAATGAGCACATCCGGCTTGGTTGCAAGCCATTTGCCCAGAACCACCTTCTGCTGGTTTCCGCCTGACAGGCTGCCCGCCTCAATCTCAGGCGATGCCGCCTTTATCCTCAGTCTCTGTGAATAATGGTCAATTACCTCGCCTCGTTTTCTCTCACTTATAGCGATTCCATTCATATAGAATCTGAGGGATGAAAGTGTGAGGTTGAATGCCACGCTGTTGCCAAGTACAAGGCCCTGTTTCTTTCTGTCCTCCGGAACCAGTGCTATGCCTGCCTTGATAGCCTGCATTGGATTCTTGAAGTGAACCGGCTTTCCTCCGAGTATCACCTCTCCCGATGTGAGCCGTGTTGCGCCAAATATCGCCTCCATGATCTCACTTCGTCCAGCACCTACCAGACCTGAGAATCCCAGGATCTCGCCCTTATGTACTGAAAAACTTATATCTTCAAAGACACCTGTCTGAGAAAGATTCTTTACCTCCAGAGCGACCTCTGCCTTGTCCATGTCGCAGTAATCTCTTGCATAGAAGCTCTCTAGATCTCTTCCTACCATCATCGCAACCAGCTCATTCGGGCTTGTCTCTGATGTCTTTTTTGTTCCTACGTATGCACCATCCCTGATGACGGTAACTCTGTCAGATATTCTGAAGAGCTCCTCCATTCTGTGGGAGATGTAGATTATACTTACCTTTTTCTTTCTGAGATTTTCAATGATCTCAAATAACTGCTCAACCTCCTCATTTGAAAGTGATGAGGTTGGCTCATCCATAACTATTATCTTGCCGTTGAATGAGACCGCTTTAACGATCTCCACCATCTGCTGCTGTGCAATGGTCAGATTTTCTACTATTGTGTCTGCCTTTATATTCACACCGAGGGATGATATCATCTCCTCTGCTCTTCTGTTCATCTCTGCAAAGTCCAATGTTCCAAGCTTTGTCCTTATCTCTCTGCCGAGAAACAGGTTCTGTGCCACCGAAAGATATGGAACAAGTACGATTTCCTGATGTATTATTCCTATACCATTCTCTCTGGCAGCCGGAACTCCGTTGATCTTGACCTCCTTGCCATTTACCTTGATGATTCCGCTGTCGGGCTGGTAAATTCCGCCGAGGACCTTAATCAGTGTGGACTTTCCTGCACCATTCTCACCGAGCAGTGCGTGTACCTCTCCCAGTTCAAGGGAAAAGTCGATGCCGCTTAAAGCATATATTCCAGAGAAGCTTTTCTTTATCCCTATCATTTCCAGAACTGTCTGTCCCATATTAAACCTCCAAGTTTCTATATCAGATCATTTGTTGTCTTGCTGTCATTTTTCGGGATTACGGCCGGAGATCTCAGATCCCCGGTCTCTCCCATGTTATATACATCTACATTGTGTCATATCTGCCAATTCCGGGTTCAGCTCCTCACTATTATTTTTGGAGCCGGTCCGGCTTTACTGCCAGTCGTTAACTGTCTTTTCAGCCTCATCCTTGAGTACAAGGTGTGAATCAAGATATACCTTCTTCTCGTCGATGGTCGTATCTCCGCCTACATACTTCTGTGCTGCGTTGAATGCATACTCTGCAATCTGTACAGGAACCTGACATGCAACTGCTGTGAACTCACCGTCAATGAGTGCCTGCTTACCATCTGGTGAAGCATCGATACTGTACACACCGATCTTACCAGTCTTATTTGCTGCCTTAACTGCTGCTGCAGCGCCGAGTGCTGATGGATCATTGATGCAGAAGAATGCCTGAAGATCTGTGTTTGCTGTGATGATATCCTCTGCAAGACTCATTGATGCATCAAGTGCAGCCTCGCCATCCTGCTGTGCCACAATATTGAACTTGTCCTTGTTGTCACCGAGTCCATCGAGGAAACCATTTACACGGTCTACACAGCTCTCATTTGATGGGAAGTCAAGGATCGCAATGTCTGCTCCATCCGGATAATCCTTAGCCATCTGCTCACCTACAAGCTGTCCTGCCATGTATGCATTTGTTCCAACGAACTGTGTTACAAAGTTCTCTATATCATCCTCGATAACTGCTGTATCTACATTGAAGATTGGGATTCCTGCATCTTTGATCTCTGCAAGACCAGATGTGATACCTGCTGAATCAACTGGGATGATGAACACTGCATCGTATCCACTGTTTGCCACGTCTGATAACTGGCTGAGCTGTGTGTTCAGATCGTAGTCAGGATCAAGACATGTATATGATATTCCGTTCGCATCACAGAGTTCCTTGAGCTTTGCATCTATTGAACTCTGGAATGTGTTGTTAAGTGTGTTTGTACAGAATGCAAATGACAGGTCGGATGACTTCGTGCTCTCCTGCTTTGTACCTGATTCAGATGAACCGCCGTCCGATGCGCCTCCTGCTCCTGATCCACAACCTGCCAGTAAACTAAGTGACATGCACAGGCATGCTCCGACTGCTAATAACTTCTTAATCTTTCTCATAATTTTTACCTCCAATATCATGTATTTCGTTTTTGCTAACTCGTTGTCGAAAAACTGTTATTAACCGGTTTTATTTACGTAAATTTTTAACTGTTTTTCGTCCCTTGTATGTTTAGATGATATATCCTTTGTCTGTTATTGTCAATAATTAGTGTTTTATTTATTATTTATTCGTCACTGTGCACAAATAACATTCATTTGCATTATACGCTTCGCAGACTGTTTATTATTTTTTACGTAAATATTCGCGTAATTATTCCGGAGTCTTGTGTATAAACGCAAAAAATCCTCCAGAGAGTTACATTTTTCTCTCTGGAGGATTTCATATCACCCAAGTCTGTCCGGCATGGACTCATGGAAGATTTCCTTCCATGCAAGCCTGAGCTGTTTCGGCTCGACCTGATACGGCTGAACTCCCACATACTTTGGAAGCTGTTCTTCACTTACCAGGGACTTGGCAACGACTGCAGCTGCCGCTCTTCCCTGCTCATATGGTCTCTGTGTGCTGAGTCCCTTAACTATTCCTTCTTCCATACACCGGGCTATGCCATGGTCAAGATCAGTGGTGAACACTGCCACATCCTCCCTGCCAAGCTCCTTGAGTGCCTTTATAGTCAGAAGTGCCGGGCGATCCCAGCTCACATACATTGCCTCAATTTCGGGATTTGCAGTTATCACATCCTTGGCTACCTGATATGCATTAGATATCTCTCCAAAACTCCTGATCGTCACTATGTCGATATCCGGATAACTGTCCTTTATTATTCTCTCAGCAGCATTATCCCTGACTCTTGTTCCATAGAATGCCGCGCCATGAATAATGAAACCTGCCTTTTTTTTCTTATTTTCCTTACAATATTCTCCCAACATTCTTCCCGTGTTCGTTCCATTCTCCGACTCATTTACTGATACACAGGACACATAGCTGTTCTTGGACATGCCATCTGGAACATTGCTTATGAACACAAGCTTTGACACCTTTGAAAGCTCCTGAAACTTTTCTCTGGTACGGCTGTCATCCGCTGGAATAGCTATAACTGCATCCGGTTTCTGAAGTCTTATGCCATCAAGCTGTGCATTCTGCAGTTCCGAGTCAAAATGTGCATCCATAACTGATACAACATCTATCCCAAACTGCTCAAGTTCCTCCCGAATTCCCTTCTCATGCAATTCTGCCCAAGACGTTCCGGTATAGTGGAAAGAGATCGCAACCCTGAAATGTCCTGTCTTTAGTCTGTGTTTCTCTTCTTTTGTCAGTACAACCGAATCCGGCGCTGCCGCTTTATCTCCAAATGGTCCATTGTCAAGCATCTTTGTGGATTTTCTGACTACAAGCTCTACATCTGCATAGCAGTCATGCGATATGGCAACTCCCGTATTGATCTTCTCAAACAACATCCCAACAGCCTTGGCACTTAGTCCCTTCACATCTCTTCTCAGTATTGTAAGAGGTGGATAGGTAAGTTCAGACCAGCTCTCATCACCAAATCCAACCACAGATATCTCTCCCGGACAGTCGATTCCCATATCTCTCAGCGTCTTCATAAGATAAAGAGTTATTCTGTTGCCCCCCGCAAGTACAGCGGTCGGCCTGTATCTGCGCAGGGCTTTCTGAATAGCCAGCATGCAGTCATCCTCTCCTTTTTCCAACGTCACATCAACAATGTTTGCATCATTTGTATTTATATTGTATTTCTCCAGAGCATTCAGGAAACCTTTTGTTCTCTCATCCCTGGTGGTACTGTCCGTACTCTCTCTGAAAAACAAAACATTTTTGTGTCCACTCGCAAGCAGATAATCCGCGCCCTTAAATATAGCCTCACGGTCGCGAAACTCAACTGAATCTATCCCTGATCCAAGTATATTTCTCTCCACGCAGACAAATGGAACACCCGACTGTATGAGTTTTGTGTAGTTAGATGCCACATCGCTCACCGGCGCATGTATGATACCGGCAACCTTCTTGTTGACCAGAAGTCCGGCAAGCACCTGCGCCTCCTCCTTGAGATCATTGTCTGTTATCGCCACAAGGAACTGATATCCCTGCACACTGACAAGCTGCTTCACATAAGCTACCATATCTCTGTATATAGTACTTTCAATATTTGGAATGACTGCAACTATCGTGGACTCCCGTCCAACCAGCAGTTTTCTCTCCTTATCAGCTATCTTATTCTGGTATCCTGTCTCTACAATGATCTTCTCTATCTTATCCACAAGCTCAGGTCTTACATACCTCGTCCTATTTATAACATGTGATACCGTGGCTATTGACACCCCAGCCATCTCCGCTATTTCTTTTATTGTAACCTTGCTTTTACTCATACAGCATCCTTTCTCCCTTGTAAGCCACATACATCAGTTCTGCCAATTGATATTCTCCCCCTGGATAAGAGGGTATCTGGCAAGCTCTGCGCCGTCCAGATTCTCCCTGTTCATATCCACTGCATTTATCTGATGACCCTCGTAGGTATTGTAATAGTATATTCCCTTGTCAGCGTTGCAGCAGGACGTGTATATAGTGATCTCATATTTGTCCGATGCCACCTCACAGCATCCCCTCTGCTGATCCACAGAACCGAGTATATGGAAAAACTGGCTCACACTCTCAGCCTCAGAATCTCCAGACAGACTGTTCTGCTTCACAAATGCCACCCTGGCAAATCTTGACGTCGACGACAGATCCCCAGGAAGTCCTATTGCTCCCATGCCACGGCTGTAAGTATTCAGTCCCACCTCCGGTGCAAATGTGTTCACTGGCTGCTTTGGTGACAGTCCCATATACTGATTGAGCAGGAACATCTGCTGCGGAAATGGCGGGTTGTTCGTAAGAACTCCAACAGGATTCTCATACACATGAAGTCCGTCAGCCATGCACTCCACTGTTATGGCGCCATTTCTGTCCGCGATGATCCAATGAAGCTGCGCTGTAGGAAGCTGCTCGGAAAACGGTGTTCCTGTCAGAGTCATCCTATCCAGTGCCACCCTTGCCTCGCCTACACTGGCACAGCTTCCGAGTATCCACGGAATGAACTCATACTGGGCAACATTGTCCCTGTCACCGCTCTCATCCACTTCCTGATACGCGGCATTTCCAACGAAATTCAGACCAGCCATTCCAAGTCCCTTCTCATTTATAGCATCATAGTAGAGAGGATAGCCGCCCGCCACATGTGCCATCCCTATCATTGCATAATGGTTGTCCTTCCTACCCATATACCTGAATTCAAACGGATAATTTCTCGGTGTCACTGTTATCTCATCGCCGTATGAGAATTCATAATCAAGTGTTCTTCCAAAATAAAAATCCTTTGTCTTATATGTCGCTGCTGTACACATATTTGTCTCCTTTCAAATCTCCACAGATAATTTATATCATCATCTCGAATCCATAACAGCTCTTTTCAAATCCATAGTGCTCGTAGAAGCCATGTGCCCCTGTCCTCGGAAGTCCGGAATCAAGAGTGATTGCCTTGCATCCCCTCTGCTTTGCAAGCTCCTTTGCATGATTCAGGAGTGCCACACCATATCCCTTGCCACGGTCCTCCTCTCTTGTTATGAGACTTGACACATAGCATGTGAGCCCCGACATCCAGAATGTATTAAAATAGTCTCCATGGCACATGCCTCTGCAAATGCCTTCATCCCATAATAAAAAAGCAAAGCTGCGTTCGTCATCTATGACGTCCATATATACTTTGCGTATTTCTTCCCTGTCATATGTATTATATGTCCATAATTTTTCTATAAAATCAAATACAATATCAAAATCCTCTGCTGCCGCTTTTCTGATCTCCATAATTATATTCTCCTTTCCCACTGAGTTTCAGTCCACGTAAACTGACTTTGCACCATCAACTAAATTACAACCAATGCTTACATTATAAAATATCAAAGTGATTATTAACAGACCGCCACTCATAAATTTATTATAAAATATCCCGGTAAAAAGTGAGGAGGCAGATACGCACAACGCTGTATCTGCCTCCTCACTTTTATATCTTTGTCTCCACATCCGGGAATTCAAGTACTATCTCAAATCCATTCTGCCACTTTGAATTTGCCGTCACTGTGATGCCTAGGTCATGCGCCATCTCACTGACAAGATACAGTCCCATGCCCGTTGCATGCTTCCTGTTCTCACCCGAATCACCCGTGACACCCTTCTCGAATATGTATGGCATGTCACAGCTCTTTACACCTATGCCATTGTCACTCACGGACAGCAGCTTTTTGTCACCCGCCGTCCAGAAGTCAAATGATATCTCCGGCTGCTCATTTGTGTATTTCATGGAATTGCTCACAAGCTGACCGAGTATAAACTGCAATCCCCTGCGGTCACTGTACACCTCTCCATTCTCAAGACACTTTCTGACCCGTATGCCCTTCTCCTCAAGCAGGGATCTGTAGTCAGCTATCACCTCATCCACGCATTCTTCCACATCTATGCTCTCCATGAGATAATCCTTGGAATCGCTTTTCAGTCTGGCGTAGTAGAGCATCTGGTCCACATAGTTCTGCATCTGGCTGGTCACATTGTCCATCTTCATCACAACATTATGAGGCAGCTCATCTCTCCTGTTGTCCACCACAAATGTCAGCAGAGAGATGGGGGTCTTGATCTCATGTGCCCAGTTCTCCACATACTCCTGATAATCCCTGAGCTGTCTGCCACTCTGCATCACTGAATCTCTCAGATCGTGAAGCTCCTCCGACAGCACGCTCACATATTCCTGTTCAGAAGCCCCGCACAGGCTCCTCATTTCTATCTCGCTCTGTTCATCCGGGTCAGTGACAAATCTCCTGAACGCCTCAATCTTCTTCCTGTCCTTTATACACAGCACCGAGCACACCGCCGCGAACAGTATCACAGTGAACATGCCAACCAGCACCCTTATTCTGACAAATGCCTCTGGTGCCACAAGCCACATGAAGAAGCAGAACGCCACGTCCGTCAGAAGCAGCAGACCAAGCCAGACAATATTCTGTTTTATAACAAGTCCAAATCTTTTCATATTTTCTCCACTCTGACAAGTGGGTCAGGCACCTCCGTCCCCAGGGAATATTTTGTATCCAACGCCTCTTACAGCTATGATCTTTGCCTTCATATCCAGTCCCGCCATTTTCTTTTTGAGTCTTGTAAGATTCACCTGCAGGGCATTTTCATCTATATACTCCGATGTGCCCCACACTGCCTCACAAAGTTTCTCCTTAGACACGACATCTCCTCCGCTTGTCATAAGTGTCTCAAATATACGTCCCTGATTCTGTGGAAGCACCGCAGATCTCCCATCTATATACAGAGTGTATGTCTGAGTGTCCAGAAGAAACCCTTCTCCTTCGATCAGGTTCTGTCTGCCCTCGTACCTCTTGAGCACATTTGCCACCCGGGCCAGAAGCCGCTCACGGCGGCATGGCTTCGTGAGGAATTCATCAGCGCCCAGCTCCAGCGCATGGAGCTCGTCCTTTAGCTGGTCCCTCGATGTGAGAACCAGCACCGGGACAGAGCTCCGCCTCTTGATCTCCCGGCATATGTCAAAGCCGCTCCTGCCAGGAAGATTGATATCCAGCAGAAGAATATCCGGAGCCATGTCCAGTATCTGTTCTATTATGTTGTCAAATCCATCTGGCTTAACTGCCCTGTATCCTGCCTTTGTCAGCATATCCAGAAGTTCATCGCACATGAGGACATCGTCCTCAACCACCATCACACACTTCACCGTTTACTCAACCCTTTCCGGTGTCATCATCGCCATGAGATATCTGTTGCTTGAGCGTTTCACCGCTGTCATATAGATATATTCTACCACACACAACAGGATTATCATAACCGCAGCTATGATAAGTATCTGTTTCACACTGCCTCGCATGGATTCTGACAGGATTCCCGTGAGCAGAGCACGCACACCGAATATACTGCTGACCGCCGCCACGGCAACCGGGATTCCGAAATACCAGCCCACCTGTCTGTTTGCTGAGCTGCAGAGCATTTCGTATGTCGCGCCAAGCTTCACAAGGGTTCTGTACCTTCTGCCGGACTTTCTCTGTCCCATCAGGAACTGAACACCGATTATGGTATTTGCGATTATGAGGAACACCACCGCCAAATAAAGCGTTATATATCCTGCAGCCACCGTGTAGAACATATTTCTTCCTATGTTCTGCAGATAACTCTCGCAATCAGCGTTTATACTCTCAAAATCTATGCCGTCAAGTTTCTCATTTTCGTCCATTATGGCTTTCATGAGGCCCTTATCGTCCACGATATCCTTTTTGAGAACGGCATTTACATATAACTCGTAATTGTCATTTGTCAGTCTGGCAAATGTATCATCGTCCACGATAAGTCCGAACGACAGGGTTATCGATGAATCTGTCACAATCTTCGTGGTCTGGACCTCTCCGGTCAGATGATACTCATCTCCTCTTACATCCACCTCCGGACGCTCTGCCAATACCTCATTCAGTAAACCTCCGCGGTAATCAGTAAAGAAATCCGTATAGAGTGCCAGTTCATTCTCTCCGAGCTCCAAAGGCTCCTTTCCCGCAGTCTCAAGCACCTTGTTGTACGCACTCTCCTGGATCAGGTAAGGGTATGTCATGTATGACATGTTATTTATAAGCACGTCCCTGTCCTCTGAAACCTTGAGTTTTTCAAGTGCGGATATGACATTCCCCACGTTCACAGCATCATCATGGGACTCATTTTCACCCATCTTTATATAACCAAGCTTCATATCGAATACGTCCGAGAAATCCTCCAACACGCCGGTTTTCTCCAGTTTCGCGCGGATATTCCTGCTGTCCGTCTCAGCGTCACCCCCATATGAGGCAAATGTATAATCGAGCACATGATCCATATTCTGTCTGGATATACATATGCCAACGCCCGCACCGCAGCAGCACAGAGCGCCGAGTATGAGTATCGAGCTTATTGCAAGCGTTCCAGATTTTGTTGCTACATTTTCGTGTATCTGCCTGAAACCGAACACAGCAAGTGGTTTTGAGCCATTTGCACGTCTGGCCAGTGCATCAACAAAGAGCCTGAGACCGAAAAACAGCAGGAACATGCCAACAAATCCCAGTGTTATGGTGACCGCCATATATTTTACGCTGATCCACGAATAGCCACCTATTCCCTGACAGTATGCAATGACCAGCGCAACAAGACCGAGGACTGCACTCACACCATACACAGGAGCCGGAAGCTGTTTCTTCTCTGTCTCCGGTGTATCTACAAGGAGATCGCCTATCTGCTTTCTTGCAAGCTTACCGCTCAGTATGAGAAATGCTGCAAGCTTTATCGCTACAAATCCAACAGTTGTCAGTATGACTGCCTGCAGTGAAAATGATACGTGATGACCTATAACGCCAAGACCTACCAGTCTGGCTGTGAGAAGGCTGACCACCTCAGACATCAGGATCGCTATAGGAAGTCCGATGAGCAGAGCCACTACGCTGCTGCCCAGATCCTCCGCAATCAGCAGGGCAAAAAGCTTTGATCTCCTCATCCCCATCATTATATACATTCCAAGTTCGTGCCTCCGTCGTTCGAGCTGGTATTTGCTTGCATAGTATATAAGAAAGAACAACATGACCAGTGAAAATACATAGAACACCGCCGCTATCTGAAGAAGACTGTTCACCGCATCGCTTTCAAGACTTCTCAGGAATATCATCACATCCTGATGGGACAGCGCCAATATGATATAAAATGCCACTATGGACACGACCAGCGAAGCGAAGAACAGACCATTCTCTTTCCTGCTTCTCCGGCTGTTCCTCATTGCGAGTTTAAAGAACATTTGCGCTGCCTCCTCCCATCTGCGCCATCAGCTTGAGTATCCTCTCATAAAACTCCTGCTGTGACTCTCTCTCCATATCTCTTCTGAGCTCATGGAATATCCTGCCATCCTGTATGAAGAGTATCCTCTTGCAGAAGCTGGCCGCATTTGAGTCGTGGGTCACCATAAGTATGGTAGTGTTGTCATCCCTGTTCAGTCCCAACAGTTTCTCCATGAGTGCCTTTGCATTTCTTGAGTCGAGTGCTCCGGTCGGCTCGTCCGCAAGAATGATCCCCGGATTAAGTATGAGTGCTCTGGCGGCCGCAACCCTCTGTCTCTGACCACCAGACATCTGCGATGGGAATTTGTCAAGCACGTTATCTATCTCCAGATATGATGAAAGCTTTTCCAGTCTGTTTCTGCTCTCATCCTCGGATACACCGTGTATTGACAACGGAACCATAATGTTCTCTCTGCCTGTTAGATTGTCCAGAAGTTCAAAATTCTGGAACAGATAACCTATCTCCCTGCCTCTGTACTGCGCAAGCTTCGCACCTTTAAGCGCCTGTATCTCTTTGCCCTGAAGCTCTATGGTTCCGCTGTCAGGCTTTATGACCGTTGCGATACAGTTCAGCAGTGTGGACTTTCCCGATCCACTGCTACCCATGATGCCAAGGAACTCCCCCGGCATGACCTGAAATGATATGCCGTCCAGAGCCTTAGTCTGGTTTGGCTTTTTGCCATAGTATTTCTTCAGTGATTCTATCTTTAATAAACTATCCATATTGTTCACCTTTCTTTATTTTTATTTGGGGGGATTTTTGCCGATTTTCTTATAATGGGGACGGAGGTACCTGACCCCTTTTGACCTATTTTTGAAAAAGCAAAAACAGCGCCGTTCTGAAATTATAATATCAGAACAACGCTGTTATTAACACTTACACCTTATGAAAGGTTTTTACTCTGCATCCTCAGTCTTTGGGGCCTCGTGGGCATCCATGTTCTTAGGAAGCACAAGATTCAGAATGATGGCAACTATGAATACAACAGCCACACAGTTCTCAGCAAATACCGTCTGCACGATCTTAGGGAAAAGTTACTGATATGATCGCGTTTCAGTTGAACTCCGGCTTAAATGGCATGATGTGAGGGAGCGCTATGACTGATGTTCCGCTGAGTGCGGAGAAATCCACCATACCCATGCACACTGCTACTATATATCCAACCACAAGTCCGAACAGAACTGAGAGCTGCTTCCAGTATGACTTTGCAAATATATGGACGAGCAGACAGCACGCCAGCGTCACTACTCCAATGGAGTCTTTTTCCTGCATCTGTGGCTCTGTCGTGCAATACATACATGACTTTTTGTCGCATTTTTCTAATTTTTTTAGTATAATATAAACGTTGTGGGCAGCTTCTGATAACACTTGCAGCTCACAGCGTATATCAAATAATATCGGGTGCTTTGTATTTGACAGCACCTAAAATATGGAGGGATAACTATGGCATGGTATGATGAGGCAGTATTTTATCACATTTATCCATTGGGACTTGCGGGAGCCCCTAAACAGAACGACTACGGTGAGCCTGTTCACCGCTTAAACACCCTGCTTCCATGGGTGGATCATATAAAGGAGATTGGTGGTTCAGCACTGTACATCGGACCACTCTTTGAGTCAGTCGGACACGGCTACGAGACTACAGATTACAAGAAGCTCGACTCCCGTCTCGGAACAAATGAGGACCTGACAGCATTTGTGGCTTACTGCCATGAACAGGGAATAAATGTCATCTTCGACGGAGTGTTCAACCACACAGGCCGTGACTTCTTCGCATTCAAGGACATCCAGGCAAACAGAGAGAATTCACAGTACAAGGACTGGTACTGCAACGTGAATTTCTGGGGTAACAACGAGTACAACGATGGTTTCTCTTACGACAACTGGGGAGGCTACAACCTTCTCGTCAAGCTGAATCAGAAGAATCCTGCTGTCGTTGACTATATATGCGATGTGATTCGTTTCTGGGTGAGTGAGTTCGATGTGGACGGAATCAGACTTGACGCGGCAGACGTTCTTGACTTTGATTTCATGAAAGCACTGCGCCGCACAGCAAATGAAGTGAAGCCGGATTTCTGGCTCATGGGTGAGGTTATCCACGGCGACTACAGCCGCTGGGTAAACGGCGAGACTCTTCACAGCGTCACCAACTACACACTTCACAAGGCTCTGTACAGCGGTCACAATGACCACAACTATTTTGAAATCGCGCACACTGTAAGACGTCTCCAGAACATGGGAACATTAAAGCTCTACAACTTCGTAGACAACCATGATGTGGAGCGTATCTATACAAAGCTTACCAACAAGGCACATTTTGCACCTGTACATGTATTGCTCTACACTCTTCCGGGTGTGCCTAGCATATACTACGGTTCAGAATTTGGTATTGAGGGACGCAAGGAATATGGCTCGGACGACAGCTTAAGACCAGCTCTCAATATAGAAGATTACAAGGATTCAGTAAAAACCAACCCTTGCACAGCACTCATCGCCGCACTAGGCAAGGTACGTCAGGCTGTTCCTGCACTGTCATATGGCAGCTACGATGAGCTGATGCTCACCAACAGACAGTTCGCATACGCAAGGGATCTTGACGGAACACGTGTCATCGTGTCAGTGAACAACGACGATGCACCAGCCGGAATGCACCTTGCAGCAGGAAACTGCGCAGCGTACATCGGCGCCCTGTCAGGCGAAAAGGTATCTGTCCAGGATGGACATATCAACATAACCCAGCCAGCAAACAGCGGTGAGATCTGGGTGCCTGAGGGAACAGACCTGAATGTCAAGCCGGTTAAGGCTCAGGGCGTAAATGTTGAGAATACTAATAGTATAAATACGAATATAGAAGCCTCTAGCGTGGACACAGAAAAAGCAACAGACATGGTCGTTGAGGACACACAATCCGAAACTACCAAAGCTGAAGATACTAAAGCTGCGGCTCCAAAAGCTGAAACCACAAAAACAGCGTCAGAAAATACAGCCTCTGAAACCACAGCTAAGGAGTCCGAATCAGAAAGCACACCAAACGCTACAGCCTCCGATAATCCTGCAGATCCAGAAACCATCACAGTTGACTGGAGCAAGTCTCCGGAATCCATGACAGTTCCTGAGCTTCAGGCTGCTGTCCTGGCAAAACTTTCCGGCAACGGTCCTGTTGATGCGCAGATGAAGAAAACTGTCACCGACAACATCTGGCATGACTCTCTTGTGAACTGGCTGAAGAGTTTTAGATAAAATTACGTAGAAACAGCCAGGTGCATATTCTCCAAATTGGAGAACATACACCTGGCTATTTTTTCACCTAAAAATCAACAAATTGCAGCCTGCGGCCATCAAACCTGATATAACCATCAAAAAAACTGCTGACCATATCGCCTGACTGCTGAATATACCACTGTTTTCCAGATAAAATTCGTACGGATTTTCTGGGTTGATATAAAGATATACCACATCGCCTTTACTTATATTCAGTCCATATACATATGTCTGCTCATACACTTTATACTGCTTATCCCTGTATGTAAATTCAAATACTCCCGCCTCCGGATATCTTCTGCCGGCTCTCATATCCTGTCTCATATCTGCACGTACATCATGGCATACAGCTTTCACAGTAAATGAACATCTTCGCTCAAGCGCTTTTCTCTTACATATCACAGAGAGCAGTGTTATTGCACTGACCACAAAGAATGCACAGGCAAATATCTCTGCATAAAATGCTCCAACATTGCAATTTTCTCTCCCCAATATCCGTTCCGGGAGCAATACTATCTTATCCGCAAAAGAGCCATCTTTCACAGCACACGCCGCCCATATCAGCGCCGATGCAGCACCGGCAAACACAGATATGAACACTATACCGATGATGCTCCCCCGCTTTCGCTTCTTAATCGTCGGAATAAGAGTCTTTAGAATTATGACAAGAACTATCCCGGCAAAAAACTGCCCCACAACAAGCATAACAGCATCCGTTCCGATCTCTCTTGCAACAAATCCGGCTATAATACTGGCAACAAACCATATGCCAAATATTACGCCTCCAATTTTCTCAGGCATAGAAACATTTTTTTCTTCTAAATTGTTATTTCCCATATACCCCACCTCTCAGCAAATATCCGCCATTCATATAAAAAGAAAACTGAGAATCTGTCAAGTCATGTCAATTCTCAGTCTCTCTTACCTATATATTATTCATGAATCTTATATATACCATCAAATATCCCGCAGCGATCCTACTGCTCCCTGAACTTGATCTCTCCCGTAGCAGCGTCCATGCTGTCCACTATCGCAAGTGACTCAAGATGATATCCGAGATTTCTGATGACCTGTCCGCCTGTCTGGAAGCCTTTCTCAACTGCTATTCCGATTCCTTCAACGCTGGCACCTGCCGACTTCACTATGGAGATAAGTCCCTGAAGCGCACATCCATTTGCAAGGAAATCATCTATGATAAGAATCTTGTCCTCAGGATTGATGAACTTCTTGGACACGATAACCTGATTCTTGCACTTGTGTGTAAATGACTCAACCTCTGCCACATACACATCGCCCTCTATGTTGATGCTCTTTGACTTCTTCGCAAATACAACAGGCACATCAAAATGTCTGGCAACAACACAGGCAATGCCTATTCCGGATGCCTCTATAGTAAGGATCTTGTTGATCTCTGTTCCCTCAAATCTCTTCTTGAACTCCTCACCGATCTGATCAAACAGACGTATATCCATCTGGTGGTTCAGGAAACTATCCACCTTGAGAACATTGCCCTCCTTTACTATTCCATCCTTAGTTATTCTCTCTTCCAAAAAATTCACGTCGTAATTCCTCCTTGAATACCTGTCAAATACGAATCCGTCCGTACTCGCTCATTCTCTAAGTTCCAAACGTCATCTTCACCAACACTTTTATGCTATACGGAAATTACCATCATCTTAATCTGACGTTACTGATTCGCATGCAATCATAATTATAGACATAATACAACAACAATCTAAGTTTTTCCACCCTAATTATATACATTCATATACAACTTTTACATAAGGTATATTCAAGTAAATCACCACCGAACACAAATCTCACAATCACTAGATAAGTCCCCTGTTAGATGCCTCCCTGACCGCCCCGGCCTTATCAGTCACCCCGAGTTTCCTGTACACCTGGTTCAGATGATACTTTACATTCGCCTCCGACATGCTGAGTCTGTCCGCTATCTTCTGCCTGGACAAGCCCTCTGCCTGCAATTTAAGTATGGCTGTAGCAGTCTCACTGAGCTGAACATCATCCACTCCCGCTTTCATATATCCGGGGTAGTATCTCGTCATACTCTCAGTCTCCTTCTGCAGTTGTCTGAAATATGCCCTTCTTGTGGCTATCTCCTTGTCGTCAGCACCATCTTTCTCGACTTTCCATCCACAGGTATTTATAAGAGTATTCACTGCCGCACCTTCCCTGGATATAACCCTTGTAAAGCTGTATTCCATCGCAGTATCAATAACATGGCACATTGCCATTTTCCAGTCATCATTTTTCAATCGCTGCAAAGCTACAGCCATCAGCACACCACATTCTATCCCTATATACGTACGGGACATCATCTCAGCATAATACCTCAACTTTGTCAGCAGCGAATATGCCTGTTCATTCCGTCCACTTTGAAGGTATACTCTTACTTTGGTGAGATAGATAAACCTGTCATATATCCTGAATTCAACATTTTCATCCGGAGCATTTTCCATCCACTCTGTAACATAGGCTCTATCTCCTCTGTACAGGCTGCATCTGGTCTCAAATGCATATATATTGGGAAGGAGATTTTGTCCTTCCTCTTTTTCAGCCTTTTCCTCTATTCCATTCAAAACCTCAAGAGCCTCCTGTGGCTTTCCGTTCTGCAAATGCAGCCATGCCAATATACCATCAGCAACAAAGCACTGCTCAATTTTTCCTCCTGCTTCCGCCTGCATTCTGCCCTTTGCCGCAAGCGTTGCCACCTCGTAATTATCTCCGCTCTTTTCAAGAAAGCTCTCCGCCAAAGCAAGATTTACAAGACCTTTTCCGTATTTTCCAAGTACAAACTCAACAATCCTGCCAACCTTAGACGCCAACTCTCTGTCTCTCTTGCTCCACTCACAGAAATCTTTTCCACCATTCATCATTGATGGCAGATTGGATGTAACCGACCATTCCTGTATTCTTACTTCTTTATTAAAAACCATGGTGTATGCTGACTTCAAAAGCTTTAATACATCAACACTTCCCCTGTGCGGCAGACCAATATCCAGATACAGCAAAAGTCCCTTTGCATTTTTCCTGGCACTTCCTTGGTTTTCATCTGCATATAATTTTAGTCTGTCATACCATCTTTCACTCTCATCAGGATTTAGAAGGAGTGACTGCAGCATGCTCATACCACACATAAGCTCAGGACTTTTCTCGATGACATGATCCGGAAGCTCCAGATAATATTTTTTCAGGTCATAGTAATAACCACTGTTCGCTGCATGTCTGGCATTATCGACAAGTATTGAAACTATTCGCTCTGTAACTCCTGCATTTTCATACATCTCTAGAGCTTTCCTTATATCTCCGTTAAGTCTGTAAAACAGCCCGGCATTCTCATACAGGCCTCTTATACGTTCCTTCTCGTACTTCCGCTTAAGACGTCTGCGCATAGATACCCTCATGTAAAACTGCAGCTGATACTGTGTATTGCCATCCTTATCAACCCGGCTGGTCATAAAGTTTCCAAGCCACTTTGCCCTCTCGATCAAAAGCTCACTGTCACTTCTTCCAGTTATCATCTCAGCCTGTTTTGTTGTAAACTCATCCACCACGGATATTTCCATGAGAAATTCCTGCATTTCCACATCCCAGTTATCATACACATGATACTCAAGGTAATTACACATCTCATCCTCAACGCGTCTCGAAAAATCATTATACATATCATCTGTCATCTTGCTTGTACATGCCATTTCCATGTATTTGATGTGGCACATCTCCACAGCCAGCGGAAGTCCTGTAGTCTCATAGTACAATCTCTGCACTTGTGCCTCATTCATACTAAATCCAGCGTATTCAGCATACTTCTTTATATCCTCCAGACTGAACATAAGCAGCTTGCTGTCCACCACATAAAATCCTTCTTGAAATCTTACAGCAGAAAGCCACGGGGGAACCGGACACCGGCCAACGAGTATAACCCATACGTCTTCTCTTCTAATGAGTTCTATGATCTGCTCCCTCACTGTATCCACATCTCCCCATGAGAGCTCGTGCAGATTATCTATGACAATTATTTTTCTTGCATTGCTGACTTCTATCACAAGGTCATCCGGTCTGATACCGCCAGCATCCACCAGCATGTACTTACGTGTTCCCAGATATCTGCTGACAAGAGTCGTCTTTCCCGAACCACTGACTCCATAGATATACGATGTTACATTCTCATCATCCGCCGTTCTGAGAAGTCTCCATGCTTTTTTCGGTTTTATATAATATCCCTTATTACCTGTAGCTGCCTCTCCCATACTATGCCTCTCCTTATCCTATATGCCAATCAATGAAACCGTGCCGTCACAATCTATATTCTAAACCGGTTTTAAGATTTCCACAAACATTCCTGATCACGATACATGCATCTGTTTTCTGCCATTTTCTTATAAAAACACAGCCGGAGTCTGGTCTCCCAGACATCCGGCTGCTTAAGATCTCCGGCAATACCGCCTATCTAACTGTAATCTGTACTGGACTAGACACACCGCTTATCGATATGACATAAATCGTACATTTGCCTGACGCCTTAGCCTTCACAACTCCGTTTGCATCCACTATGGCAACATTTGTATTTGTTGAATAGTAGAATGCTCGAGGTCCATGCTCTGCACCGAGAAGTAACTTCGATGCGTTAGCTGGCGTAAATACCGGTTTCAATGTAACCGCCCGCTTTACAGACATAGTGTATGCCTTCTTTGCAAGTGTCACTTTCTTTATATTTGTTCGTTTTTCACTGTTTAATACAATGTGAAGCAGCACGCTCTTGTCTATGTACTTCTTCTTTCCATTTACAAGTTTGTATGCCTTAACCTGTATTTTTACTATACCACACTTGCTGAGTGCAGTTCCATGCATTTTTGTGATAGTAGTCTTGTTACTTGATGCCCCCCTCACTGTCTTTACAGGGTTCTTTGTATCCATCTTCTTTGAACAATTCTGCATGAACACATCATATCCATTAGCTCCGGCAACCTTGCCCCACTTTATAGTCAGGCTCTTGTTAGTTATGGCTGTCTGGATATTCTTGTTTATTCCCGCTGTATCTCTTGCAGGTATCTGGGCAACAAACTTTGCATTTATGGTCATATTGTTGTTTGCTGCAACACGAACTGATGTCTTTGTACTCTTAAAGCTTCCAGACCAGTATCCAAGCTTGCAATTCTTTGCCGCCTTGGCTGTACACACGATAACAGTTCCTTCCTTTATCGCTGAGCCGTTCTTAACTGTCTTTCCATCCGCTGTCTTTACAGATATGGTTCCATTTACAGTCTTGCCGATTGCGATCTTGACATATCTGTACTTGAATGCAGCGCTTATCTTCATGTTCTTTGTCACAGTGAGCTTCACTGTGCCGCCCTTCTTGCCCTTGGCATCTCCGCCCCAGGCCGACAGATCACAGTGCTTTGCAGGAACTGCCTTGCACACGATAACTGTTCCTTCCTGTACCAGCTGTCCATTTGCTATCTTCTTGCCATCAGCTGTTGTCACAGTTATTTTTCCGTTCTTGACTGATGCTATATTTACCTTTGCATACCTTGCCTTGAACGCTGCGCCAACTGTGATGTTTCCATCAAGAGCCTGCTCAAATGTGCTCTCAGTCTGATCTGCCGCATCGTATGTCCATGTGTCAAAATCATAGTATTTGTCTGGTACTGCTGTATATGTGAGAAGTGTTCCTTCATCCATAGTCTGACCATTTGAAACTTCTGTTCCGTCTTCCTTTATAACTGTGATCTTTCCGTGCTGTGTATCCGCTATATTGACCGTATACAATCTGACGGCGTCAACTGTAAATGTCATATTTTCTGTCACATTCTCAGATACTACTCTGTATGCACCGGTTTCAGTACCATCCTCTGTGCGCACCGGAGTCACTGTCATAATATTCTCTTCCTGTCCAGAAACAGCATCAGATACAGTTATACCTCTGATTCTCCATCCATTTTCAGGTGTGATCGTCACACTGGCATCACCGTTTGCTCTCACCATATTGTCTATCACAGAACCATCTTCCGCTCTGAACACAACATTGTCAGGCTGCTTTGTAAGCTCTGATACCGTGTAGGCTGCTTCACTTCCTGCTTCACCTTCTACACTATTTGTCACCAGCTCATTTGCCTGGTTATAGTAACCTTCCGCAGGTATATAATAGCCCTTCTTGTCTACCAGCTCGGCACTTACCTCTATGCTGTTTGTCACATTTTTAAGAAGTATCTTATTTGTGAATCCAAAGTCTTTTCCAGACTCTTCCTTTACTATCCTGTCACCTCTCATATATCTGACTGTCCATGACTGTATCATGTAGTCATCGCCAGGTGTGATCTCAAAACTTACATCTTTTCCGGAGCCCACTCTGACTGAATTGTTCTCAGCATTTATGACTTTAAGTCCTGATTCATCTCCATCCTCAGCCACGTATCCGGCTCTGATATCGATCTTGTCGTATTTCTTGACCGGATCACTGTCCTTAAAGATCACATCGACCAGAAGTGATGGCGATACATAGGCATATACCGATCTGTCCTCCGTCAGATCATCTATCTGGTATGTGAGTTCTGTCTTATCGACTTCTTCTCCGTCAACTATCCAGTACTCTACTGTGTTGTATACATCCCTTGGTCTGACTGTCACCTTGAGATCTGCATGACGCTTTACCTTGACCTCGCCTGATGCAATGTCGAGCTTTACACCCCCAGATTCTGCCTCTATGTCAGCAGTACCAGTTCCGTTTATTCCCAGTTTTACTGTATATTCCGGAATCTCCACAAACTTCACATACACAGCAAGGTCTGCATATACTGCGTGTGCGCTGTACTCAGGCTGTTCCTGATTCGTTCCTTCTATGGCTTCTGTGCACTCAGGGTTCTTATACCAGCCCTCTATCATCTGGCCTTCCGCAGGAGCTGCCGTGAAGATGACATCCCCGCCTGCTATCTGACTATCACCGCTCACTATCGCCTTCTTGTCTGTTCCGTATACCGCAGACACCGTTCCAAGATCAGGATCATTTGCCGCAAATGTAATTACTGCCTTAAGCTCTTTCTTCGAAAAATGAGCTGTGACATCTGTATCCGATGACACCTTATCTATGACAAGCACATCCCCGTTAAGCTCAGATGCACTGTACTGTTTCTCGCCGTCTGAAGTCTTAACCGTGTATCCCGTACACTCCATATACAGATCCGGAATAGCCGTAAACTTAAGCATTCTGTCGCCTCTGATATCCGCAGACTCTCCATATAGTGTCTCTCCTGATGTCACGTTCTCTGCCTCTATCTGTCCGGCTCCGTCCGCTGACCATGTTATCTTATACACAGGTCTGTCAAACACAGCCCTCACATCAACTCTCGTATCCTTTGGCACTTTGTATGCAAATATCTTCTCTGCCACGCCCTGACTGATTCCATTTACAAGCCAGTCTGCAACTTCATATCCTTCTGCAGCCGTCGCTGTGAATTCCACATATGAAGCAGCACCTATCATATCTCCTGATTCGAGCACCAGCTTTGTAGATGTGATCATGGCGCTCACCTCACCTGTTCCCTCTGTCTCAGGACCAAATGTGAGTACATCACCAACCAGCTCAAGACCAGCCATAACTGTCACATCAGATGAATCTCCGTCAACCGTGATCTTAAGGGTATCATTTACTTTCTTGTCTGAATATAACTTTATATTCTCCGTCTCGCTTGTCAGCTTATGTCCATTTATGATCCATTCTTTTACATTGTATCCATCATCAGGCACAACCTTGAATGTGATGACAGAATCTCTGTATATGTCTGTGATCTGCGCAGATTTGCTCTCCGTCGCATCACTTATGGTATCTCCTATCTGTATGTATGAAGGGAGATTTTTTCTTGACACATCTGCACTTATAGAGCCGTGTGTCTTTCCTGACGCCTCTCCAGCAGAAGCCTTCTCTATCACTTTCAGAGAATACTCAGCCTTCACGGATGGTGCGATCTTTCTGTATGTGGCATTTACTGTCACATCCCCTGTAAATCCATCTGCCGGAGCACTCCACGTAAATGTGTATCTCTCTGTTCCGGACTCAGAATCCGCAGTCTCAGCCAGCTTTCCTTCTCCGCTGTCCTCCGCAAGACTGAATACATCCTCTCCTGCGTAATTTACCTTTATGTCAGCTATCTCATAATTTCTCTTCACCGCAAATGTGAATTTCAGATCATCCTTACTTGCATATGCGATACATCCGCCATTTGCCAGATCAGAATCTCCTGACCTTGCAGTCATCTCTGTGTCATTTCCTGATGTCCACGACACAACCGGCTGTTTGTAGAAGTATACGACAACCTTTGTATCCTTGCCGAGATATTCTAGTTCATACCTCTGGGCGCCAGCACCTTCTGCCTCAGCATCAACCTTCTCGCCATTTACCTCCCAGTATGCTATCTCATAGCCTTCATTTGGAGTTGCTGTAAATACTATGTCACTTCCCTGAAGCTGCTTGTCACCGGATACAAGTGCGTCTGTACTTCCGGTAGCCACAGCATCTACCACACCGGCTGCATCATCATCCGCACCATATGTCACCTTGTATCTGTTCGGCGCAGTGTACTTAACTGTATAATCGAGGTCTGAAGCTATATCATACACTGTCATCGTCCTGAGATCCGCTGATACAGTTCCAAGTTCCTGTCCATCTGCTGCTGACCATCCGTCGAGAAGAAGTCCTGACGGAACTGTAACCTGAATGGTTACGTTGTCGCCTCGGCTGACTTCATATATACCGTCTTCACCGCTCTCTATAATCACTGTGCCGTCAACTCGCTGAGCCTTGACTGTGACATCCACACCTGTTGTCACTGTAGTCTTTCCATCGCTTCCAACAGTTACAGGCGAGACTGATATTTTGAAATTCTGTGCCTCTGCAAAATATGCCGTGATAAGTGTATCCTCGCTGATCTCCTCTGCATCATATGTGAGAGATGTGTTATTTGTCACTCCATCTTCCGCGAGAACGGTCTCCGGAACTCCATCTTCTCCCGTAACAGTCCAATGATCCAGAACATATCCTGCTGCCGGAACCGCAGTGAGTCTTACCTTCTGTTCTATATGAATGTTTGCACCTGAACCGAACGATTTTCCAATTGTTCCATCCGTCACATAGTTTGCTTTGAGTGTTCCATGAGCCTCATTGTCAGGCTTGTATGTCAGCTTGTGATATACAGGCTCAAAGTTTACTGCTACATTCATGTTTGCTTTCAGCTTATCCATCTGGATCTGGTCATCGCTGTACGCCTTGCCACCGGATGTTCCACACTGTGGATCCGTAACTGTCTTTCCATTTAGTGACCAGCTCTTAACCTTATATCCCTTATGAGGAGTAGCAGCTAAAGTGATCGTTGAGTTCTCAGGGAGTCTTGTTCCACTGTCAACTGTGAGTCCGTCACTGTTTTCATTTCCAGGCTGCTGGTACTTGATTGAAACTGTACCATGTGTATTTGCCGGCCTGGCAGTGACGGTGTACACGTTTCCTGTCAGTGTGTATGATGCTTTAACCAGGTTTATTATATAGTTCTTCTCAAGTTCATTCATAACCTGTGAATGCTGATCGCCCACCTTGACGTATGCAACATCTATATCATATATACCCGGCAGCAGCCCACTTACTCCATATGATCTGAGCTCGTAATCCCTGTCTCTCTGAGGCATTATGTCGGTATCCCATGCCTTGAGACCTGTTATCACCGCATCCTCGCACTCTCTTACAGAATCATTTACACTTTTCTCTGTATCCTGGGCAGCTATCTCAAGCTGTGCCCTTCCAACATTTATATTCTTCTGAGTCTTGTCTCCGCCATTTGATGCCGTTATCTGGAACATTCCAATAGACTTCGGTATAAACACGCCGTTTGCAAGTTCGTATTTGTCTGTGTCCTCAAATTCTCCTGTCTTATTATTCTTTATCTTAACTGTGTATTCTGAATCGTCCGTGATATCCTGAAGCTTTCCTGTATTGTCGTATGACACTTTCTCCAGAGACATCTTCACTGAATCTCCGTATCTTACATTATCCTGCATGGTCAGATTCATGTTCGTCTTTCCCTCAAATGAGGTATATATAGACATCGAGTCAGATATACTGTCGTTGTACTGTTTGTTTCCTGCAAAGTATACATATACGTTGTATATTCCCTGTCCGGATGGCTCCCACTGTGCAGTATAGCAGCCATTTGCTCTGTCGTACTTACCAGCTATGCGCTTGCTCTCAGGCCCTGTAATGACAAATTCCACATCTCCCTGTACATCCTCACCTGACAGTGATTTTGGCTGACAGCTGAGTGTGATCTTGTCTCCTGTATATGTGACCTCTGCTCCTGTGGTCTCAGATCTCACCGTCTTGGTCTGATATACTGATTTGAGATCAGTCTGGACCACCTTGACAGTATCTGACACATTCAGAGTCTTCTTTGAAGTCATCGTAAAACTTCCGCTTTCACTATCTGCCACATAATAGTACACCGTACTGTCTTCACTTCCCGATGTGTTTCCGAGGAGATAGAAGTTCTTGCTGCCATCCTCTGATACCCATTTTGCGAGTATCCTGTCATATGTAACATCATCAGATGCATATGACACCTTTTCACCTGCATAGTCATCTGCATTTACGCTGGTCAGCTTGTAAGTATTGCCATCAATATCTGCGATGAAATCTGATTCACTCACACCATATGCCGCGCCACCCACATCAGATGCTTTAAATGTCTGTGATTCATCCACGTAACCATCGCTGTCCTTTTTGACGCTTACGCTGCATGGATAGTAATTCTCGTTACTATCTTTCCACATATAGTTTGTTCCGTCGCTGACAAGAATATATTCCCTGACTCCGGATGTTACTGTTATAAGATTTCTCTCCTTAGTCACGTTCTCCACCTTTGTAGTCTCTGAGCCCGATGCCCTGACTACGCTGCCATCCGACAGATCTTTATTCTCGGTATCGTTGTGCGCCAGAAGCATGACCTTGCTGTCCGCCTTATTTACAGTGAGTGTCGCAGTCTTGGTGTAGAGTGTGATGTCGTTGTAATAAACTCTGCATCGATATTCGTTTCCATCCATTTCATCACTTACATCAGTAAGTCTGAGCGTAGGATTGCTGCCTCCTGTCGATACGCTTCTCCATCCATTATCTGTATTAACCTGCCAGTTGTATCCAACGCTCTGGTTTACTCCATCCCCATCATAATAAACCGCATTTGCCGCAAATTCTGCATTTCCACCCGCAAACGTATTTGTATCATCAGGGTTCTTTGTTATATGGAAATTAGAACTGTCCTGAAGTGTCGTCGCGGTTGCCGGACGGCTGAACAGACTCTTTGAACCATTTGCCTGAAGAGCCCTCACTGCAAATGTGTAAGTCCTGTTGGAATATAGTCCCTTCACTTCATAGTCAGTAACTGTATATGGCACAACTGCCTTGCTGTTGTAATTACCTCCTGCATCAACGATACAGACCTCATAGTAATCTGCATCATTGGACGGTGACCACTCAAGACTGACACTGTTTCTCGTTGTGTCGACAACAGAAAGTCCCATCGGCATACGCGCCGGACGAACAACATTCTTAACATCATAGCCAATGACGAACACTGAATCACTGTCGCTGTTCAGCTTTGCAGTGTTCACCCGCAGCTGCCAGTCAAATGAGAAGCCTGTGCAGTCTGCCGGAACATTGTCCACCGTTCCACTGTATGTAACACCATTCGAGCTTACACGGGTGTAACCAAGACCCGCATGCTGGCTTGATGTCACACCGACAATGACCTTATTACCGAGTCCTCCGCCTCCAGCACCAAGCTTTTCGTTCGCCTCAAGGAACACTTCAGTCGAATACTCGTTCTCATCAGTCACAGATATCGTCTGAGTCTGATCTGCACCAGAGCTGGCATTTACAGAAGAATAATTGTTATTTCCACCTGACTGATAGGTGTACTTTAATTTACCTCCAAGAGTCTGGTATGTAGCAGGGTCTCCCGCTGTGTTATTCAGAATATTATTATATATCTCGTTGAGACCCTTGCTCCTTCTTGCAACCTTGTCGTAATCTGCCACATCTATGATTGAAGTTGAAGGTCCGAGACATACCGGCATAACCACCGGCTCCCATTTTCTCGCAATCGGATCATATATGGAGTATTCGTAATACATATATTTCAAACAGTACAGAACAACCTGATCAGAACCTCCACCTGCGGCATTATATGTTATCTCATATTCCGTTGTCTTTGTATTTGCATATTCAAAGCTTGCTCCATACGAAAGTTCAACCTCTACCTCACCTGCTCCGATGAGCTGGATCTCCGACGACACATACGCGCCAACTGATATTGACAGGTTAGTTGATACCGTGTTCGATGAACCTTTGCTTGTTGAATATGATGTTCCACCGTTATTTACATATTCATATACTTCCTGAACATCATCAAAATACGGACTTGCCTGAAGGATTGCATAGACCTCTGGATTTGTGTATACCGGATACTCTCCCTCGTACTTTAACCGCACACTGTCATTATCAATATCCGGAAGACACAGTGAAACAAATGTTCCATACATATCCTGTCTGCTGTTCGACTGGCATACTACACCCTCCTGACTGCTGTATGGGCTGCCGCCATCCATAGAAAATGTCGCTATATCCAGCCAGTAATAATCATCTTTATCATTGAGTTTCTTCTCTCTGTGCACTCCCACAACGCACACAAAACTCTGTCTGTAATTGTTCCCCTTGGCATCCTTATCGACACAGCCAACCCTGACATCGCCGATCCACACCTGATCTTTTTTCTTCTTGTCGTTGCCCTGATTGCGCTGGTCGGTACATATACTCATGCTTCCTATCTCCGAACCTGTTATTCCGCCATCTTCCAGTGAGAAAGCATATACCTCTGCGCCAAAAAGCACACTGTCATTTTCATTATTGCCGTTCATGCCCTTAAGGTCTGCACACGCAAGCGCCATAGGTGCATTCACAGGTCTGTAATATTCGTTACTTTTAACCTCGTGATATTTCACGATTTCTTTACTCTTAGTCCCCAGGCTTCTCGTATGATAATCTGACAACACATAATTATCCGTCAGACTATCGTAGTATACGTATCTGTATGCAGCCTGCGTGGCTTCATATTCCCTCTGCACATATTGAGAATTGCTCGAATAATATCCACCAACTATAAGTCCTGTGACCATGGCTCCTGATCCAGGATACTTAAACCGGCCAAATGCACAATTTGCAGCATACATTCCATAGTTCTGTTTTCTGCCATCTGTGTCTCCAAGTGACACTTCATTCAGACCTTCTATAGGGACAAGTCCGCCGTCTTTATATGTATAGACGGTCATATGACCTGCCTTTGCCATGTTGTAATTCAGAACTGATCCAGATACGGCAACCGCGGCCTCATCCCGGCCATCCTGCTCCAGATCACCGCCGGCCAGAGTTACCACAGGAGCTCTTCCTATTCCATAATCACACCACGATCCACCCGCTCCACTTTCATAATTAGATGCAAGCCCGCCCGGTATGCTTATATTATTTCCCTTTGTGAACCTGCCGTTTCCCTTGCCATAATATACATCGACTATGGCATAGCGTATGTTCTGATCGTTTATATTTCTATCCTCGTAAGTTCCACAGTATACGAGAAGATCTTCAAAGCCATCTCCATTCAGATCGGCCTTTTCGATCTCAAACATCGCATCCAGCTCCTGCTGGTATCTTCTGATAAAATACAAAAGTCCATCGCTATATGTAGAATTCTTGTTTAAAGTAGGGGTAAGCGTAGCAATTGAATATCTTGTACCATCAGCTGCTATCTTGAAAATATTCACATCTATCTTTCCGCGGTACTCCTTGCCGTCTATGACAGTTTTAATACTTTTCCATCCAGCTGGACCGAATACTTTATCTCCATGTACTCTTAGCTCCGCAACGTAGTTGGTTTTTCCGTCGCCTCCATCAAATGCAACGCTTGTCGCATACAGGCCGTTAAAACCATTACTGTCCTTTTTTAGAACATTTCCCATGTTGCTACTTATGTTACTGTCTCCCGATCCGCCGTGTTCCACTTTCACATTATCTTCGCCAAGATCATAGAAACCATACGCTCCGTACAGATTGCCAAGGCTGCTGTTTACCTTTGTAGTCCTGTCCTTGAAATCTCCAATCCTGTCAAATCCGTCTCGCACAGTGTACTTGTTTCTGTAATTGCCGTTTGCCGCAACGTATACCTCATTCACCTCTGCAAATGTAGATATATTATCCTTGTCATACGGCACCGCAGCTTTGCTTTTGTCTATATCGGTGCTGAGACCCAGAGCTTTGTATGTACTCTCGTCAATCTCTGTCTCGACCACCGTCTTGCCTGTTTTCTTCGAGCTGTCCGCCGCGTATGCTTTTTGTCCGGGAATAAATCCGGACAGCATAGATAGCACCATACTGGCCGTCAGCGCCCAGCTTATCGCCCTCTTTCTCATAATTTCTTCCTCCCTTTCACTTAAAAAACTAACCATGAGCACCAGCCGTTTTAAGCTGCCACATTCTGATATCAATAATATATTTACAATTATAATTGCTATGTTTTTACATGTACACTAACCAAAAGGCTAGTAACAGGCGTGAAAACAACTTTTTTGCAAAAAAATCCACAAAACGTACCGTCTATACTGTACGCCCTGTGGATCGTAATAAACATCTAAACTATTCTGTTACATGCCATATATGAAAGGATCATTCCACCGACTTAAGCGATTCCGCCATATTTATCTTATCAAGCTTGACTGACATGACTCTGTTGACAAGGAAATTAAACACAAATGTCAACACTATACTGTACACATAGCTCATCGGCGCTATATATGTATCAAATGCGACCATATCCACCTTGATCTGTCCTATGACAAATGCATGCAAAAACACTCCAAGCACAAGTCCCACAGCGATTCCAAATGTCGTCAGGACTCTGTTCTCCCTGAATACATAAGCTGAAGTCTCGTTTTTGAAAAATCCCAGAACCTTTATGGTTGCTATCTCCCTGATTCGCTCTGTGATATTGATATTTGTCAGGTTGTAGAGGACGATAAATGCAAGCGCACCAGCCGAGAGTATGACTACAATTACTATATAATTCAGACTCTCCATCATCTTAGATATCCTGTTCTTCATATCCTTGTTGATAGTCACTGACGCTGTTGCTGCATCACCCATAAGATCAGCAGATATCTCGTGCGAATCTGCGCCTTCCTCAAGATTGAAGTACACCGATTTGTACTGAGGTGCTTCCCCCATCTGATCCTCATATGTTTCAGGTGATATATACACATAGTTGTATACATGATTCCTGAATATGCCTGATACGGAAACTCTTATCTCTTTCATCTCGCTGTCTCTGACCGTTATTACATCGCCCGTTTTGATGTCGTACTGTTCTGCCAGCGCAGTATTGATCACAGCTTCCCCTTTGCCCGGATATTCTATCTTCGCACCATCTTTATCCGCCAACTTCATATACCTGTCAACGTGCTCAGGTTCTTCCATGATGACCATGTTCACGGACTTTACGCCACCATCATGAACCAGATCCCAGGTAGATTCACTGACGAGATCATAGCAGGAGGTATCCTCCTCCAACCGGTCTTTCAGGCTACTGAAGCGCTCATCTTCTCTATCACCCGCAATCGATGTATTCAGCGTTATCACTCCATCTCCGACCTGTATCTCCCCATATTGATTGTCCGCAAATCCGCTTATGGAATCATTTATTCCAAAGCCTGTGAGCAGCAACGCAGTACAGCCGCTTATTCCTATTATCATCATAAAAAAACGCTTTTTATATCTGAATACATTTCTGACACTCACCTTTCTCAGAAATTTCAGTCTCTTCCATATAAATGGGATATGCTCAAGGAACACCCTCTTGCCCGGCTTCGGAGCCTTAGGCCTCATAAGACTTGCCGCAGTCTCAGAAAGCTCGTATCTACAGGAAAACCAGGTTGTACCTACAGTGCACAAAAGGGATGCTGCCAGCACGCCAATAACCAGCGTCCAGTCTGTGGTTCTCTCAAGCGGCACATGTATATACATCATATGATATGCGTACCAGATAACCTCCGGAAATACATATGTACCTATAAGATATCCACCTGCACAGCCTACTACAGCTGCAGTTCCCGAATAGATCATATATTTTCCCATGATAGCCGCCTTGCCATAGCCGAGAGCCTTCAACATGCCTATCATAGAGCGCTGTTCCTCAACCATTCTGTTCATGGTGGTCATACACACGAGCACGGCAACCAATATGAAGAATACCGGAAATACCTTTGCAACTCCATTTACTATATCTGAATCGCTCTCAAAGCAGACATATCCGATATTCGTCTCTCTGCCGAGTATGTAGTAGTTCACACCATCTGCATCATCCAGCGTTATGTCCTTCACCATATCCTCCGTCATACCCTTTGCCATGAGGATATCCTTATACCTGTCTAACACACTGGTCTTACATATTGACTCCCATTCGTCTTTCCTGTCGTCTATATAGTCTTCGTACTCATCGGAATACAGATCAAACTTTCTGTCAAATTTCACATATACATCGGTGTAGCATTCGCTGTCAAATGCTTCAGGGCTGACATATACAAAGCCCGCGATCTTACCGTTTCCAAGTGTTGTGGTGCCTCTTTCAAAATTAATATAAAGAGGGGAGTTGACAGTTCCGACAACAGTGAACTTCTTCACCTTCAGTATATCCTGTGTACTGCTGTCCTCACCTTCGTTTTCCAAGTCAGCGATATCACTGTCTGTTTTCCCGTCAGACTTGCCTTCTGCTGCATCGTCATCTGCCACCTCTATGACATCACCTATCTTTATACTGTCCATCTTGGCATCTACAACACATTCATCTTCCTTTTCCGGCATGCGTCCGTCCACAAGACTCAGTTTATTGATGTTTTCCGGAACTGACATAGTCTTCAACACCCTGTCATTTTCGCCCTGGTTCTTGTATAGGACGTCCAGGCTGTAACCGCCCTCTGCGTACAGCACATCCTTCTCCCCGGCAAATGAATCCACGTCATCATCCGTATATCCAAGAGTCGACAGGAGATGCAGATCATAGAAATTTCCCTCGTCAAGGAATTTTGATATGGTATTCATCATATCCGGCTTCGTCATCTTGAGACCCGAGAAGAATCCCACGCCCAGGGCTATGATCGCCATGATGGCTGCAAATCTTCCAAATGTATTTTTTATCTCACGAAATGTCGTGCGTCTCATCATTGATTTCATAGGCCACCTACCATTCCAGATCTTCAACGTTCCTGATGTTATCATTCATAACCACTTTCTCCACAGTTCCGCTCTTAACCGTGATGACTCTGTCCGCCATGGCTGTGAGTGCCTGGTTGTGTGTTATGACTATAACTGTCGTTCCCGTATTTCTGCATGTATCCTGAAGGAGCTTCAACACCGCCTTGCCCGTGTTGTAGTCAAGCGCGCCCGTCGGCTCATCGCAGAGCAGAAGCTTCGGATTCTTCGCCAGAGCCCTTGCTATGGCAACCCTCTGCTGCTCACCACCGGAGAGCTGTGCCGGGAAGTTCGCCATACGGTCCTCAAGTCCCACCTGCTTCAGAACCGTTGCCGCATCCAGCGGTTCCTTACAGATCTGTGCCGCCAGCTCCACATTTTCAAGTGCTGTGAGGTTCTGTACCAGATTGTAGAACTGGAACACGAATCCCACATCATACCTCCTGTATGCCGTGAGCTGTCTCTTATTCAGAGTTGATATCTCTCTGCCATCCAGCTTCACGCTGCCGCTTGTCAGAGTATCCATACCGCCAAGTATATTCAAGATAGTAGTCTTGCCCGCACCGGAGGCTCCGACTATGACGCAGAACTCTCCCTTTTCTATCTCAAAATCCACATCGCGGAGAGCATTGATCTCCACCTCACCTGTCTTGTATACTTTCTTTACATCTCGAAATTCTACGTAACTCATCCTGCACCATCCTTTCTATATAGATATATTACTGTTTTCGCTTTCCACACATACGCTTTTCCCCGAAAAAGCTATGCCTATCTTCAATATCTTTTTGATTCCATCCCTTGCCATCTGAACATCATATCTTCTGTCACTAATCTGATACAGAGCTTCATCGGCCAATTTGTCAAGCGCATCTTTTCCCAGATTCTTCTTCCTCTTAAGTTCCATTATTATACCTGGATATCTTTCACCCCTTGGGAACATGCATATGTCATATCTTCCATCACCTGACTCCCGGTTGGATTTGATCTTATACTGATTATCCATCATAGCTATAAGCCCAAGAACTAATCCGTGATAGAATCCTTCCGCCCCAGCATCATAAAAGCTTATTGCCTCATCCACATACTCGCCTATTGCATGCTCCAATTTTACGAAATCGTTGGCATACAGACTTTCAGCTATTTTATTAGCAGTTGTCCGGGTGATTGCACCGACCTGCAGCAAATGTGACAAAATTTCGCTTTTATAGACCGCCGCTATCTCTTTATTCGGAATAGAAACCTCACATAGATATGAACCGTCTGCCTGGAGTTCTTTTTGAGGAGTTTTCAAGTATCCTGCCACCAGCAACAAACTGTAGATATTTGCCGGATCCTCTGCCAGTGATCTGTATACAACATTCTGATCGATTTTGGCAATGACCCTTTTCCCCTGTAATAATGAATATAAACTTTCAGAAATATCATCTGTGGCGTTTTTTAAAACATCGTCAAGTATTTCATTTTTTCCAGTATTTACCCAATACGCCTGAGGTTTACAGTCTCTGGAAATATAATTGATAACCGACCAAGGATTATATATTTCTTCGTTTCCAAACAAATATCCATCATACCATTCCGCGAGTTCTGCTTTCTTTTCAGGCACACCATAATACCCGAGCATAGTTTCTACTTCTTCACTGGTAAATCCAAAATACCTGTCATACTCATCATCCATAACAGAATTGACAGTAAGATTGTTAAGTCCACTAAATATACTTTCCTGCGCGATCCTAAGAATACCTGTCAGAAAGCCAAATGAAAGATTCTTATTATCCTTAAATGCTCCCGAAAAGAAATTTCTCATAAATCCTATAATCTCTTCATAAAAGTCCTTTGTGTACCCCTCCTGTATCGGTGTATCGTATTCATCAATAATGATTACAGGTGCTTTACCATAATAAGCATCCAGCATTTTGGACAATTTATCAAGCGCAGACGTAAGTTCTACCTCATTTGCCGTTCCATCGAGCATTTTTTCAAAGTATTTTTTTTCGTAGACCGATATCTTATCACTGTCTATAATCTCCTGATGCCTTCCATACTCCTCCTGGACAAGCCCTCTTATCTTTCCAATTGTAGCCTCCCATGTATCGAATTTCACATCTTTAAAAGTAAGAAATATAACAGGATATTTTCCCTGATGAGATTGGTATTCTTCACCGCACTTCCAGATTGCTTTATCCTTAAAATATCTGGAGGTGTCATCCTCTGATATCTCAAAAAACACTCTTAACATATCCATGTTTAAAGTTTTTCCAAATCTCCTGGGTCTAGTAAATAATGATACCAGCGGTTTTCTGTCTAGAAACTCCTTTATCATCATAGTTTTATCAACATAATAATACTCCGACTGTGCCCTTACATAATCTGAAATACCAATTGGTAATGATTTCTTTTCACAAGTATCTTTTTCCTTTATATACCTTCTATTGGAAACTCTGCCATCCACTGGTCTTACCGCATTATCTGGGATCTGCCATCTTCTTCCACTTTTTATCGCGCCACTTATCTTGCCTTTTTTACACAGATCATTTATAGTCCGTTCTGACAAATTCCACTCCCGCGCTATCTGCTTACAACTTTTCATTTTCACATCTCCAATCATCTGACAACATCCTGGCAAACATCACCTCTATATACTATATCTTCTTATTACGCATATTATACAATATTATCCGCAATATATCAAAGTTCAGTTGATATATTGCGGATGTTTTTCACAAATCGCGGATATGTAGCCGTACAAATCCCCATATAACATAAAAAAATCCCCCATACCTGCCTTTCGCAGATACGGGGGACTTTCGTCTCATATCACTACTTATGTTTTTTTGACTTTGGTGTAGCTGGTTCTTCAGCTGCTGCAGCGTTATGATTTGCTGTCGCATATACCTTCTGAACTGCTTTCTTTTTCTTCAATGGATGCTTTGGGTTCTTATCCATTTTGAACACTTCCTTTCTGTTTTCCTAAAATGTTATATAACAGAAATCTGCAGTGCATATGCCGAACGGTCATCTGCACCACCGGTTGTGCTATCCTTTTCTTATCTTTGACTATGTTATAGTCCTCTTTATTAGCAATGTCAAGATGCGAGTGCTAATTATTTTGTGAAGATTGTGTGAAGCCTTGATTTTACGGGCTTCACAGGGATTTTTCACTTACTTTCGCACTCGATTTTCTTGATTTGACCACATTTTTACCACAAATTCTTGGAAAAATATATTCGTCTGATTTTCTTACCACATTTTACGACAAC